>Ga0098058_1000168_pt1 | contig 23623 bp, 30 predicted proteins | sample 19_taG_FD_75061 | JGI IMG/M metagenome (GOLD analysis project Ga0098058, IMG submission 75061) | Marine viral communities from the Subarctic Pacific Ocean - 19_ETSP_OMZ_AT15317 metaG | ecosystem: Environmental > Aquatic > Marine > Oceanic | place: Pacific Ocean | collected 2015-01-19 | reverse complement strand
CCTTGGCTAGCTCGGTGAGCAGCAATATCTTGTGCTATTTGCGACGAACGGCCGCGGCCATTGATTTCGACTAATGATACAATCTCTTCTTTGATAATTCGTTTTAATTGTGATTTTGTGATTCTCATATTAACAATACTCCGTAATTATAGTTTAGAATTATAGCTTCCAGGATATTTTGGTACATATTCTTCTGTATCTGCTGATATCTGTGATGGAAACGCTTGCGCTTCTTTATCCCATACTTCTCCATGATGTCGGACTGAATCCCAGAGTTCTTTTTTTTCTGCATCGGTCAGCGGCCCGACATCGACCTTTCGGTTCGCACCGCCATAGTTATCAAAATAATGATTTGCTAGCATATCTGCAATATCAACTGCTGTGTATACAAGACCTACCGGGCCGGCCCATCTAGCTAAGGCTTGGAGCGCCAATTTCGCCAAAGCTTTTTTCGAGGCGCCTTTCATTGTCGCTCTCATATATTGATTTGCTAAGTTACGACCAAATGCATTTGCCAGCGCTTGAGCCTTATTGGCTGAATTTTCTAGAGTTCTATATGCGCCTGTCAACGCCGCTTGCTGGGCCTTCCTGCTTCCTGCTCTGGGCATAACGATATCAGCAATAGGCTGCCCACCGCTACGAGGTACTATTTGCCCTCTTACTCCTTTCGCGCCTAGGCCACTTTGAACTTTCGTCGACGTATTCCTCGTAGGACCTCTTCGTTGTGCTGGGCGGCCTGAGGGGGTTTTATATTCCGCTCCAGTTATCCTGCCTGTGTAGTCTCTCGTTGCAATATCTTGAACGTCCCCGCCGCGCCAACCGCCCGTCGTCCATCGACCAGATGCATCGACCTCATTCAAAAGAGACATTTCTTCTAAAACCTTTTCAAGCTCTTCTTTAATAATTCGTTTTAATTGTGATTTTGTTATTTTCATAAAACTAGCCCTCCTTACTAAAGTAATTAGTAATATTATATTTCTTGAGCAATCTTTTGAGCACAGATTTGTCTAACCCCAAAAAACTAGCCATCTCGCCTTTTGTCCGTGCAGCTGAATATACATATTTTAATATGCCATCTTTAACCATATTTGGAACAGAACTCCAAAGGTTTAAACCATATAATTTATAGTTAACAGACTTAGCAGCCAACTCCAATCTCAGGCCTATTATTTCTTCTAAAGTAAGAGATGAAAGCATAATTTCAAACTTTTCATTAATTTTGCCTTCAGATTTTAGTTTGTTTGCGATACTATAATAGTCTCGGTCTGGCCTTTTAAATCTGCTTCTTTTACTTTCCCACATGTTCTATTCTCGTACCAAATAGTTTGTCAACCCAACTTATTGTAACACCCCAATTTGCATCTTGATTTTTACCCATATGATGATCATAATGACATTTTAAATAATACCTTCCCCAACTAGGATGCAGATGGGCAAATTTGTGAAGTCTATAATATCGAACAGAACAATAAATTAATGTTATGAAAAACACAGGAGAGGCGGTAATTAAAGGAGAATGAGCGACCAACAATAATAACAATCCAAGCTTCTCTCTTAGGGGCGCACGCCCCCAGCCGTCTAAATAATCTTCATCATAAAAGTTATTTTTTCTTGCTTTTTTATGATGCTGATGCCAATGAAAAGACCACACACTGCTTTTATTCTTGCCTAGGCCATGCAAAATGTGTTTATGCATTATCCACTCTATCACATTAGAATAAGCTATTGCACATATTATGGTTAATACATAAGTAAAGAAAGTAAGCATTTAAATTTCTGCTAATGGAGGAAGTTCCGCCTCCCCACCAGCCGCTTCAATCTCTTCCCCACCGCCTTCAAGTCCTGATGCCACTTCACCCGCCGCTGGCGGGCCAAACTTTCTACCACTTCCAATTTCAACAGCAGATTCCGGACGAGGCATTATCGGCTCTGTAAACGCTGGCTCCTGGCCAAGCTCTTTAGAATATTCTTCTTCGTAAGTTAACAACCACAAATCTACGTTGTATAAAACAAATTCTCTATATTCTTTTGCGGCACCTGGCTTATCTTCAATGGTTTTTCTATTTCTGGTAATGGTGTCTTGTATATTTGAACCATCAAACATTTCAAAAGCTTTTCGCGCACCAGTTGGATCTAAATCAGCAATAGAAAATTCTCCAAAATCTTTTTTCTCTTTTTCTTCATCAGTTTCTTCATCTGGGGCATATCTTTCTTTCTCGAAATCAGGAATTATTCTTGCATCTGGATCATCTACTTTCTCAATATCGATATCTATTTTTTCTTCGCCTTCTTCTTGTTCGGTGATTTCGCCTTCTCCGACAAGATTTTCTCCACCAGCGCCACCATCTAATGCTTCTAGATGATCAAAAATGCTTTTCATTTTATCCAAAGTATGAATTCTAAAAGATAATCTCTCTTCCGTTTCCTCTAAGAAGCGAAAAGCATCTTTAACAGTTTTAAGAATATCGTTAAAAGCAGCTGCCACCGCGTTTAAAGCCGTCGATCCATAACCAACAGGATTTGATGAAGCATCAACATCTTTTGCTTCTTTCAAAAAATGACGTACTATTTTACGAAGCTTCTGTTCATTTTCTAGTTTTTTAAGATTTTGTGTTTTCATTTTATGTTCACGGATTTTAATTGCTCCACGAACTAATTTTCGCAGTTTAAATTCCTGCATTTTCTCTTCTTTCGTCATCGTCACATCCTCCTGCAAATCCTTCGACGGCGCCGCCGCCAACACCACCCATTGCTGATATTTCTTCTAATTGTTCTTCTCCTGATGAGATCGCTTCCCACTGAGCCACTAGTTTTCCAACAATTTCATCAGATAACTCGCCAATATCAAATTCTGATCCCATTTTTTGTTTTATAAAATGAGCTAGCATGGTGTCCAAGGCGTCAACCTCCTCTTCAGTAAGTATATCGTTATATTCGTTTTGTTTTAAGTCTTTTTGTTCGGTATACTTCCGCTCTTCGCCTCTTGTACAAACAGATTCTAACAGAACCTCGTCAACCAAGGAAAATAGGGAGTTCGTTGAGAAAAAATTTTCATTCACCTGTTCCTCCTCCTCTTCAAACGAAACATCTGCTGCCTGACCACCCACCAACACCTGTACAACATTATCATAAAAACTTTCATGAGGCATAAGCTTTTTAAATGTTTCCCAATCTCCTGCAGTAAAAGCTTTTCTCATTCGAGTAGCGCTCGACGCTTTTCCATCTACTTCTAGAGCCGTCGCCGGCGGATAATCTACAACTCGGGCGCCCGAAGTTGATGGTTTATTCTGAAAATAATTATAGAATGCTGCAATTCTTTCTTTATCCCCGCCTTTATCGCTCGCACCCAGGGCAAAAACCGCGCCAGGAAATTCAGAAACAAAATTTTCATCATTAATATATTCGTAACAAGTTCTCATTGGCGTCGGCCAGCTACCCTGATCTCTAAACTCTACTTTATCTCCAAATCCACCATATATATCAAAAATAGCTTTGCTTTGTTCATGAGTAACAGTAAGTCCTGGTTCTTTTCTAGGTTTGAAGCCAGTAACAACAATTACCTTTGAAACATCGGATCTTTCTTCATATTGCTTTATCATTGAAAAATGACCATTAGTGGGTGGTTTAAATCCACCTGGGATGAGAACAACTAACTGCGTTTTTTGTTCAATCACTGGTTCCGCTTCAACCATAAAACTTTCTAGCAACTCACCATATTTAAACTTGGTTTCGTTCATTGCCTCAGAAGAGTCAGAAGGTATGTCTTTACCTTTTGGAGTAACACCAAACCCTGCGGCTCTGTTATCTACAATAAACTCTCCAGTAAATTTAAATGCAATACCGTCGCATATGTCTGTCGACTGTATAACAATACCTTCGTGTGCTTCGTCACCACCTTCAACGCCCATATCTACATCAGTAACAATAGAATTTTTTATTGCATTTCCAATATAACGTACTGCATGCCAAAAAATAACAGCGCTATTAATTGCCTCTGCATCACGAGGACTATTTCCAATATCAAACGGGCCAATTCCGGTTTCATGACCGGTCACCATAACATCTTCATATATTTGGAGAGCAAAAGCGCTTTGTTTCGGATCTTTTTTATATTCAGGTTTAGTTTGAATTCTTCCTTTTACAGACTCACCATCTTTAGTAAAACCTGGTGTGTCCGGATAATAAGCAACATGCGCAGGGTTTTGATCAATTGACAAAAGAAGATCTTTTAATTTTCTGCCTTCAACTTCTCCCGTTTGTTCGTTGATGGCTGTTGGCCCAATACTCTTATTCTCATTAATTTTTAGATAATTATATGGAACTTTCATTTCAAGTGCTTTTTCGATATTTCTTAGCACCATTTCTCTAGTAAGTCCTTCTTTAAAACGCAAACCAATTTTTGTATAAACATTAAATCCCATATCAAGGTCTTCGGAATGTTTTTGTACAGCTTTTGCAAGATTGTCAAGTATTTGTTGGTGCTTTTGCTTCTTTATTTTTAGCTCGTTGTTTTTTTCAGCAATAAGTTGATCAATACCTGCAGTGTCTTGCCGTTGGGCCAACAGTTCGTCTTTTTTCTTAAGGAGATCATTAATTTCTGCAACTGTTTCCCAATAAAAACCTCTAGAGAGACGCGTCGACTTTATTTTTCCTGTTTTTGTCTCTTTTGTTTCAGTATAAAACTCCGAAAGTCGATGAATAGCAATATAATTTTGATTATAATTGACATTATTTTTTATTGGTTGATATCCCCTTTGTGCATTCGGCCCTTCTGGATCATCTGCGTTCGCATAATATTCAGCATCAAAAAATACACCATCGGGGCCCATGCGCTCAAAAATACCTAAAGCTTCAACATGGGGCTTTAAATCCATTAAATCATGGTTTAAAAGCTTTGTCATATGATTAACAACTTGAATTAATCCATGGCCTTCATTACCTTTGACTCTTGCCAACACATTGTCTGGAGTAACTCCTTCAAAATCATATTTTGTAAATTCTCCCGGTGTTTTTCCGCCTCTGTCCAATACAAACGTAAATCCTGCAGAATTGTTTGCCTTTTGAAGACGAAAAGACGCATTAACACCGTCTAATTTTACAGAAACAGAGCTTCCTTTCGATTCTTCCGCGTAAAGAGGTATTGCATTAACCGCTTTTACGTAAAAATTGATTAAATCCTGGCCATTTCTTACTTCACGGCAATCAAATGGATGTGCCATATGTCCAGCTGCACCGCCCATAAAAACCCCTTATTTAGTCCATTTTTTGACTAATCTTTCAAATAGAAGTTCATCTTTGTTGGCAAAGCGCCAATTTTCATTGGTCTCTTCTTTAACACTCGGTACTTTTTTCTTTGTAGGCGGCGTAGTAGTGGCTCCAGATGTTCCCGATTTGAACATGCGGCCACTATCACAATCATATGATTTAAAACATTTTAAATCTTTTTTCCAGGTGCCACTTCCAGCCGGCCATTCGTAACCCATACCTTTGTCATCTGCAGATTTACAATCTTCTTTATGACAATCTCCCGTAGGCGTCACCGGATCAGTAGATGGCTCTTCCCACGGAATTGGTGTTGCTTCTTCAATAGGCATAACAGTTTCTGCCTGGGGGTCTGTTCCTGGGCATGGCCGGCTACCATGTGCTTCTGCACATGTCACACCCGGGTGCGCTCCTTTTTCTTCTTTAACTGACATATTATTATTCTCCTTTAGAATATCTTGCTTAGATAAATAGTTTAGTTCATTTGAAATCGATTCATTCAGTTCTATTTCGGAAATCTTCCTTGCTTTTTTCTGTTGTTCTTCAAATTCACGCACAACTTTACCATTTCCGTTAGCATATGCTTCAAGTTCTAGTTTTTGAAGCTCTTCATTCGTTGAAAACGATCCTTCGCCCAAATCATGACCTTTATCAAAGTCACCACGACAATTTTGAGTATGATGCACCAATTCATGCGATAAAGACCGTAAAATGTCCTTTACATGCCGCTTATCAACAAATAAAGTGATTTTCATCTTGTTTGGGTCGTAATAAGCCGTCTTTCCAAGCGGATCTTTGGCATTTTCCGGATCTGAGACCAATTCAATGTCGACTGGCTTGTCAAAACCAAGCTTTTTTTGCGCAAAAGGCACAAATTGCTTTCCCAATTCATAAAATTGATGAAATTCTGGAAAATTTTGTTCATTTCCGACAATTTTGAACATCAAATAGCCTCAACTTTGCCGGTAAAATAGCCTGAAAGCAAATCTTTCAGTCCTTCAATCTCTTCTGGACTAAAATAAACAGATTCATCTGGATCACTTTCTAAATTCTCTACAGCACGAAGAATAGCTTCTGATTTTTTCATATTCATCTTATTTTGTTCATTTTTTATGCCCATTCCCGGCAAGACTTCTTCTGCGGCTGCATCAAATTCTTTTAAAATAATTTTTTTTATTAATTCTTCTGTAATCTTCATTTAAGCTCCCCCAAAACCAACCGGAGCTGATTTCGACCTCTTATAACTAGGTTTTTTTGTATATGGTTTACCAGGTTTCTGTCTTCCCTTCCCAATATTAAGTCTTTTTAAACGATTGTGCTTTCTTCTGACTCTTTTTTGGAATTTTCCAATCTCATTTAGCCTATGAAACCCGGTTTCTTCTGGAGATTCCTCTTTTTCTATAAAAATTCTAAACTTTTTATCATGGTCTCCTCCAATCGACATCATTTTATCATAAGAGTTATTGCGAATATCGAATAGAGCCTTCGTATGCTCATGATTCCTTAGGTATTTAAAGGCCAGGTTTTCATTTGAATACTCTCCGCTATCCTCTAGCCCAGATTTGCGAAACGTTTTGATTCTGTTTATTAATTTTAATGAGAAATCATAGGCCTCTTCATAATTTTTATCATAGTACAAGTCCTCGGCACGATCAATCATGTCAATAAAAGAATCTGCTTTCCTTTTTACCATTTGTACATCGATTTTTGGTTCAACTCTTGTTGGCTTAACAAGCCACTCTTCCCGCAAAAGAGAGTATATACCGGTTGAATGGTGTTTTTCATTTAAATTTTGTACATAAATTTCAATTTCGTGTCCAAAAAAAGAAATATTGTGATTTTTATTCCAATTAGAGGTTTTAGCGCTAAAAAATTCTCTTACAAGATCTTTATTTTCATCAACTTCTGAAAAATCAACTATTAAATGAAGATCAATATCAGAATATTTAGTCCAATTATAATTTACCATAGAACCAGTAACTGTTATATCAGATAAGTCAACGTTGAGATTCAAATTATTAAAAAACTTTTCTGCTATTTCCAATAATTTATCACGAATCGCGGAGGAAAACTTTTCGCCCCTCCATAAAACAGAGTTTAAATTATCATTAATTTGCAAGATTCCATTAATTTTCATTTTCTTCTCCTATTCTAAATACTAATTAGTTACTAATATTTACTAAATTAATATTGTATTTATAATATAAGCATAAAGGAGTTAAGATTTTATGACTATTGGAAAAATGATTTTTTGGACAGCGATGATTGTGTTTTTGGGAGTTCCAATATTGGGCTTCTTGATGTTGAAGTTTATTCTCCCGTCAACTGATGGGTCGTCTTCTCTGGGACCATCCTCTCCCTTCGGCTATGCTCTTCATATAGACACACAAAAACAAATTAATAAGGATATCTGGGGCGATATTTTTAATTAACCGTCAATTTTTCCCTCAAGGCGACCAATAATACGTAAAATTTCATTATTGTTGTCGCGGATCTTATCAATTTGTTCTTGAATCTTCTCTACTTTAGCATCAATTCGACTGATCTCAGAGTCATGAGACGTCTGAATCCAGAATATTGTAGCAGCGACACAAGCGACTACTGCAATAACAAAAGTAATCCAGTCTTTAATACTTTGAAAACTGATGTTGTTTGCCATACTTCTAGCGATCCAGCTTGTTTTCAATACGTTTTAGATTTTCAATTATAACTTGTTGTTGTGTTTGAACATCTATTTTTGTATTGTAAGAGGTTGGTTCTTGCCTGGGTGTCGAGGCGGAAACGAAAATAGCGTTGCAACAGACGCTAGTTACTAGTAAAATTATCGAAAATAATAGAAATTTACTAAAAACTTTTCTGTTACAAAACATATTTAAAACAGCTCCCGCATGCTACTATTAAATAGTGTCAAAAGTACTTAATATGACAGAAATACAAATAGGAGACCTTGTTACTCTTAAAGGAATGTCTAAGCTAATAGAGAAACCTATTGGAATAGTTAAGAGAAAGTGGTCGGCAAACAATATTGAAATTTTATGGCTTAACCAAAAAATAGCTCAAAGATGGGCTGTGGAAAAATATTTCAAGCCAAAAAAGCTGCAAGTTATCAGCAAAGCGAATCAATAATCCGTTTTAATCTTAAACCCGCACAATCAATCTTATTTCTCGTAAGGTGATAATGACAGACAATGCCTTTAAATCTGCCACTAGCTGATTCTTTGTGGACTTTTGTTAATAATTTGTTGCTGCCATCAACAGGCACCTTCAGCGGAATATTATAGTGGTCACACAGAACTTTTACTAATTTCTTATAAGCTTCTACCTGCACAGGATAATATCCTAAATGTGGCTTAAGTTTTACACCATGCACCATACTATCTTTACATATTGGCCTAGCATTTAAACCCATATGTGAAGTATATCTATCTTGATATTTTAAATAATAAGCATTACTAAAATCGATGCCCACAGAATATTTATTAACACCTCTTGCATGCCAAGCAGTACTATTTGTATCAACATACTGGTAAATGATTCCATCATTATCAATACAGAAGTGTGTTGAAATATTTCTTGCTTCCAAGACTCTTCTGCATTTCGCAGCAGAAGTTGTTGCGTCCCAATGAGTCACAATCATGTTTGGCTTTCTTTTGTAGCCGTGTTGCCTATAACAACTAGGCTTCATTAGGTCGATTTTGACATCCCAATCAATTGGGACGCTTGAACCATTAATTAAAATATGATTTTTTTGCTTGACTTCTTCTGGTCGAGATGTTAATATTCTTCTAAACGTTTGTGGTCCGACCAACCCGTCGACTTCAATTTCGTGTCTTTTTTGAAATGATTTAATTGCTTTGGTTAGAAGATCATTAAAGTCCTCCAAGAAAGTCCCAAACCAATTTGGATGCCAACCAAAGCGCTTTGAAGACTTTTTATTATATCTGTTTATTCTCCAACTCATTTATCATCCCTTTTTTTTACTTTGTCTCGTTCTTTAGGGTTGACCCATACCCATCCTGGTTCGGGCACCTTGCGAACTTTGACCTCGCCGTCGCCCCAATTGGCCGCAATAAACATTCTTCCTTCCATTTGTGGATCTGGTGCAACACCAATTTTCGCCTTGCTGTTTCCCCCGGGCAGCCACGTTTTTGGAAGCTCGTTCTCCGAGAAGAATTGGCCGGCCTGTAGAGGAGATTCACTGTGGAATCTTTTTGCTTCTTTCTTAGCCTGATCAACCAACCCTTCCATCCCGGGAGGGCCGGTGTCATATGTTTGTGCTTGTTTGATGAGCTTGGTTGCCTTAGCGAGATCTCCCGCGGACAGGGCCCTTCTAGCCTGTCTCCAACCTTTTTCTGTAAACCAGCCCTTGGCCCCTCCTTTGATTCTCTTCCCTCGTGGCGACTGACCAATAAAACGAGGCGCAAGACTATTAATGATTTTTTGTAATCTTCTTGTCTTCACCGTATTGCCAACATTACTCTTATTTATTTCTAATGCTTGTTCGTAAGGAGATGCATCACCGCCGGCCTTCATCTTTCCAGAGGGCTCTTCTTCCTCTGGCTCTGGTTCGGGCTCTGGTGTGACGTCTGGTGTGGGCTCTGGTGTGACGTCTGGTGTGGGCTCTGGTGTGACGTCTGGTGTGGGCTCTGGTAATACATCAGGCCCTGGTGTTACATCGGCCCCGGGCGAACCACCTGGCGCTGGTGTGACGGGCACCTCCGTTCGCGGCGTCGTATCCGCTGGCTCTTCAGATCTAATTGTGCCTTTGGCTCCAACTGGTATCGGTATAATTCCAATTCTCCTGCCTAATCTTTCCTCAGCAGGAGTAAAATATTGTCCAGTTTTCTTCTCGCCTGCCGCCACTGTCATTGTTTTTTCTGGAATATCATATGAGGTACCGCCCCCATTGCGGAATTGAAGCTTCTCAAAAAATTCCCCACCATACGAAATAGCGCGTTTTACTGTATCTTTATTTTTGATGCCATCAAATATTTCTTTATTAACAGCCTCAATAAATTTAGCCCTGACGCTTCGAATGTGTTGGGCAATCTTCAAATCATTTTCATTGTCCTCTAAATCCCCTTCCCTGAAATTTTTAAATTTTGATTCTTCTTTTTCTCTATTATCAACAAATTCTTTAACAAAGAAAACAAGATGAAAAGGCTTAACGTTCCCTGCTTTTAGGTCTGGCATATTATTTTCTTTGAAGGCCGCCCAATCTTCATAATTGAAAGCATCACTTAGAAATTCGTCCAATTTCCAGGACGTACCACCATATTTAAATAATTTTTTAGATCCCCAAATTTCTAATGGGTTTCCCTTCCAGGGCCCGTCTTCAAAAGTATACGTTAATTCTGGAATATTTCTTAAAACGCCTTTTGGCTTTTCTTCTTTTGGTTTCACAAGTGTGTTTGGGTCCGAAAGTACTTTTGCAAACTCCAGTGCTAATTTTTGATTTTCTTCATCTCCAATTTTGCCAAATTCTCCTGCAAGATATTTTGCACTAGCCACTGCTCCCTCTTCGCCTAAGACTTTGTCAAAATGTTTCATTACATCATTATGTAATTTATTTTGTTTGATCGTCGCGCTCCCCCAGTGCTGGGTTAGTTCGCCTAATTTATCACATATTATACCAGCCTTGTAAACGCCCTCTCGTCCTTTATCACATAACGCATATAAATTAGGTGTCAGGTCGCTCTCAACTCGAACGTCACTATCTTCTTCGGGATCCGGCTCGCCCGGTTCATCGGCGTCGTCCGCATCGACAGGCACTTTTCTAGGCGGACCCGGATAATTCTGCATTGCTGGAGTACCCTGCAAAATTAAGCGTAATTTTTCTTGGGCTAGCTTATTTTCTGGATCGATCTCCAACACTTGTAGCAAATACCTCTTAGCGAACAACTCTTCACCGTCATCTAGTAGCTTTAAAGCGTTTCTAAGATATACATCGCCACGTTGCTTATCGCTCATAACTGTTTTAAGTTTTTCAGTATGATGTGGTTCTTGTTTCGCTTGGTCCATGGCTGACGGGCCCTCGCCCCCAACACCAACCCAATCTACACCGACGCCGCTGCGCTCTCCTGCTTTTGTTAATACTTCTCCAGCACCAGTACCAAGCGTTCCTGTTTGTTTTTTTATGTTTTGTATTTTTCTTATTGCAATTGATGTTCGTTCCATCAATTGCAAAAAATATCTCTCGCGACTTGGCTCCGTTTCTATGGCTATATTATAAAATCTTCTAGCTTGTGCATATGCTTTTAGCGCTTCTTCGAATTTTTTAGCCTTAAAAAAGGCAGCTGCTTTCGCTTCCGCCTTCCGAGCCGCTTTCTCGATGAGTCTTATGTTTCTTTTAGGTGTCGGAGTAGCGTGCTGCTCCGCAGGCAGCCTTTGTTTTTTTTCTAAAAGAAGATCAGCGACATTTTCATTGACAGCCAACAAATTTTCTCTAAGAAAAGTTTTTTTATCAATAGCTAATAAATTTTTCATATTAATATTTTCCCATAAGACCAACACCAGTAGAAAAAGGCTTCGATGGCCCTTGTCGACTTATTATTTCTAATGCTTTGTGGATTACTTCTTTGTATTCATCCGAAAGATTTTCTTTATCTGCAATTTTTTCGAAAGGACACATGTGAAGTCCAACATGTTCACCACTTTTTTTAGCGTCTCCCCCCGGCAGGGGCGCCACATAAAATTTCTTTTTAGGCTCTGTTATATCTGATAATTCCAATCCATTTATTATAGCAAAACTCCCGGGAGCTGTTGTCATTGATAAGCCTGTTTCTTCAAAAACTTCTCTATGAAGAGCGTCGATCGACCCAATATCTTGTTGATTTATATGACCACCAGGCAAATCCCAGCTTTCATCAGCATTTTGGAGTAACAAACACTTACCATTTCTATGCAAAACAACTTTTACGACCATGCTGGTATCATCTGCGAATTCATCCCACTTTTTTTTCCATGGTTGTTCAAAAGAGGCCATTGAACTTCCACCACGGTGACGATTTGATCCAGGTATATTTTCGTTAATGCATTTTTTTTTAGATTCGTACATCTTCCCACGGTCCGCCGATCCACCCGTACCAATAGGTTGGCTCCCGGCCGACGGAATTTTTATAACCTCCAGACCTCGGGCCTTCTTCCACGATTTTCCTTTTTGTTCTAACCTTTCTTTCCAGTCACCGTCACACAAGCCGACCCTATACCACTCTGCCCAATGTGGGGGATATTGCGTTGGATCACTATTATAGAGTTCATCGATATCATCTGCTTTCCATATTATTATAGTAGGACTCTCTAATTCGTTAGAATCTATAAGCTTGTTTATTTGTTTAGCTATATTTTCTGAATTTGTCTCGCCATCTCTAAAAATTTTATCTACCGTCGACCATATTTCTCCAGCAACACCATCTGGGAAGTTTATATCTCCTACTGCATATGGATCATTTTTATTAATTCGGTATCCCCTCTCTGCGGGTGATTCACCAAACCACCATGTTTCTTCTGGATTATTCCAAAACTCACATGCTAATTTGAATTCGCTTATTTCTCCTTCGCTTACGTCGTTTATTGTGACGCGCCCCTGCGGCATGCCCGATGGCTTCAGGCGCGCCCTTCCGCCTCGCTCTCCTAGCGGCGGATTTCTCTTGAGAAATTCATCATATTCTTTTTTATTAGCATGATACTCTTTTTTCTTGGGATTGAAAAGACCAGAATTCATAGTATCATTATATTTTAATCCTATTTGCTCGGCTGCAGCTTTATAACTTACATTAATTTTGGATCTTAAGCGCTGAAAATTTGTTTTTATTTTCTCGGCACCACACAGAACTGTTTTATCCGGACCGGCTGGCGGCAAACCATTCCACCATCCGCCATGGCTTTTTATATATTCCATTAATGGTTTAACGTGCTTATCAATATATTTTTCCATAACAGCCTCGTTCCCAGAACATGCTATGCCCCAATCATTTCCTCCTAGAGATCCTATAACAATTTTAGTAGGTTGAAACGTATTAATTATTCCGTTAAGCGATGAATTGGGATTTTCTATCTGTTTCCAAACAAACCTTGTCTGTGCGCCGACGCGCCGGCTAACTCTTATTGTGACTTTTGAATCTTCTTTGTAGTGTCTTTGTAAAGCATTGCCGTATCGAGTAGCATTTGAATCACCAATTATAAGAATTCTTTCTTCAATTGGCTGCACCGCCGGCTCTACCATTACATCATCAGGAAGATTTGCGGGCTCGATATACCATCTTTTAAAAAATTTATCGATTTCTTCTTCGCTTTTACCGCGATCTCTCCACCACTGTTTCATGAGATTAGGACGATTTTTTATAAATTGTTTGCCACCTGCAACGACGTTGTTTCTATATTTCTCGCTATATCCTCCGAGGTACGTACTAACGATGCGGCGCCACGACGCGTCCAGACGACGAGGGCCATAAAAAAAAGCAAGATTAGTATGTTTTTTAAACGTTTCATGCCATCCTTTATATAAATTATAGGTTTTACTAAATTCTTCGCTAAGGGCACATTGATTTGCCCCGTTATTCTCAAACCACCGGTCATAAAAGCCTTGTGGATCGTCCTCCCACAGTTTTTTTATATTGAAGCCCATTACTTGTTTGGCACCCCAAGCTGTAACAGAAATTGCGGCGCGAGGCGCGACAGCAAAACACTTATGGAATTGCGAATCACCAGTTTCATCTTTACGCGAATCACTAAAAGAAGTTCCATGGAGTTTCACGCCGGCCCTTTTTATTTCTTCAGTACTTTCGTTATATCTAGCAGCATGCCTTCGAAGATAACTATTATTAAATGCTCGGGCAGAACATTTCCCACCTCTAAACTTATTTTGACCCCCACCAGATTCAGCAGTCATTAATCCCCATAGCCAAGCTGGGTTGACTCCTGTTTCGTTGGCGACCCTCATAACGGCTTCAGCGGTATATCTAGGTACTTCTTGTGCTTCCGTTATAATTGTTTTTTCGGACTTTCTATTTTCTGATAGAAAATTACGCCATTTATCATGATATGATTTCATTATATGCTCCAGATCTATATAAATAGTTTTTTTTATTTAAAAACTCTTTCTTTGGCAGTAGCAAATAATTTTGGTAAAAAACTCTTTTTTAATCTAAGCAAACGATTAAATTTAACCTGTTGTTTAACATCCGTATAAAGTGTTGTGGGCTTCTTAACCTCACCATCAATTAACTGCTCATTAAAATCATAAAATTTTGATTTAGGCTCTGCTGCAGAAACAGCTGTTGTATTTAAAAAAATGAAAAGAAACATAATAAAACTAATAAAATATCTCAAACATAAACCCTCCTATAATTCAAAGGCTCGAAGCATTTGTCTTGTTTCAATAATCATCCGCGAATGAGCTTTTGTCCACCCACGATATTTAGGACCTTCATGATCAGGATCTCCATGTTTACCTTGCTGGGCCCTAATCGCTAAATGTACTAATTCATGAATCAAAGCGCTTTCAGACATTCTGTGGTGGTGTCCTTCCCAGACCCAAATTATACTACTTGTTTCTACGACGCCTATAATTTTATGATTTTCATATGGCTCGCCCTTAATATTATATCCTTTTTTGCTGACACGTTTTTTGGTATCCCACTGAATCATTACTTTTTCGAGCATTGCTTTAACTGCCATATCGTGATCTTCGAAGTGCTCCATCCATTGATGATAAAAAATAAATAAGGCAAAGGCAGTTTGGTGCACTGGATATGTATTACAATCTGGTACCAACTGGCTAGCGTATTCAAAATAGGGAATTATAATTAATTGTGGAAAATCCTTATTCGGATCACACTGTGTTTTAATATAGATTGTTCTATAATCATTATTAAGAAAAATAGTTGTCCCGTGGCCGCTACAAGTAAAACACAATACTAACGATAATAATATTACTAATTTTTTAAGCAAGCATGCTTCCCTCCTAACAATCTGCTACTTTTTTTGTCACCATTAATGCTCTTGTAACCACATCCGCTTTGAGTTCTTCTAAAATGTGAGAAAAATTCTCAATATCAGATTTTGTTATTTCATCCATCATTGCCCAAAGTGAATCAACTTCATCTTGAAGTTGTTCATTTTCTTTTCTTGCTTTTGCTATTAATTCTTCTAGTTCCTCAATTTCTTTTTCTAATTCTTTAATCTTCTTCATCTGTTCCGCCTTTACATATTTCATCAAGAATTTCCATCAAGCTAAAATACATCTCTGTGGGATTATTAGTAAGCTTGTACCACTTGCCATTTCCAGCGTTTGCAAGCTGCTCCCACTTTTGTTTATCTGAGCCCTCGCGCGTGAATGTATACAACTTAAGTTGTGGAACGCCGGAAACAGCGGTTTCAACACTTTCTAAAGTTAACTTTGGATCCAAAAAACTCTGGGGAGGTTCGTCACTAAAAACAATAATAATTCGCTCGGCCCCGGACCTCCAATTTACAGAAAAGTTATCTATTGTGGGATCAGAAATAATCGTTTTAGACAGAGAACCATCTTGCCACTCCAAACCTGTCAACGAAACTGGAAGATTGCTAGTAATATTTTTTACTGATAAATATATTGCGTCTAATAACATTTCAAGAGCAGTATTCATCGATGATTGATCATTAGCTATATTAGCTAAAGAGCTTAAGAAATCTGAAAATCCAATTAAATCTTGATATATTTCTAATTGTTCATAAGCCGGCAGCGCGCCAGTTTGAGGAGGCGCCAAACCAACGGGCCCTCGTATAAAGGCCCACTTGATAACATCTTCATCACTAAAGTTTTGAGCAAATTGATTTAATGATATCATGACTGCATCGATCTCATCTATCATCGATCCAGACCAATCGACGATAAACAGAACGTCTGTATCGGTCATTTCTTCACCCCAGTCTGCTACACCATCGCAATCATCATCTAGACCATTACAGACTTCTTCTTGTGGGACCACTTCATCTTTACAATAATATGGAATAAAGTTTTCGCCATCATCGTAATTTCCCCAAGTCCCGGCATCGCATGTCATCTCTCCTGGCAAACATATACCAGTCATGAGTGTACCTTCCGGGCCTGTATAACAAGCACTATAAAGATCTTCATCAATTTCTTGGTTGCAATTATCGTCAAAATTATTACATTTTTCTTGACTTAATTCCATTCCGATAAGTGGGTCGCAATTATTAGGATCCGGAGGGGGTACCCAATAGCACAGAGCATAACAATCTGTTATTGTAAGTGTTTTACAGTCCGGATCAACACATTCGCAAGTTTTGTATCCTTGTCCACATAAGAGTGGTGCCTCTTGGCAAGGAAAGAGTACTCCAACATCTTGTATCGTACAAACACAATCCAATCCTTCATCTATCTGCCCATCACAATCGTTGTCTAAACCATCACAAATTTCGTCTAATACTGGCGGCGCCGTGCAGGATATCCAGTTACCACTATCACACATTTCATATCCTGCACCACACGCAGTCGAACAAGGCTGTATTAGGCCTTCATCAGTGGTACCATTGCAGTCATCATCATATCCATTACACTCTTCTGGTGGGATGATGCCACACTTACCACAATTATTTAATTGACCTTCGTCAATTTCTCCGTCACAATCGTCGTCTTCATAATTACATGATTCTTCATCACAATTTGAAACACAATCTGTATATTGGATTAGCCCCTTGTTACAAACTTTGTGCTGGATACCGGGATATCCATCCTCTGTCAAACACTCTATTTCATCTAGAACATACTGTGTGGGGTCACATTCCATATATTGAATGCATTCAGTTTCGGAATGAAGTGTTGGGGGGTCCTCACAAATATTAAAACAAATTTCTTTTCTCCAGATCTCATCCAGAGGGGGGCAGAAATACCACTTGCACTCAATACACTCTTCGGCAATAGGCCCCGCATCTTCTTCCCATGGAACAATTACTATATCTTCTTGTTCCACGTCCTCTATATCTTCTATAATGTCTGCATCTGGTAAACCAGCACCATTCCCTTGTTCCGTACTACTGCATCCCTGTAAGAGTATAGCAGCCAACAAAAGCAATAATGCTGTTTTTTTCATTTAAAAAATCCTCACGGTATTTGTAGATTTATAAAGCCTCTCATATCAATCTCATCTGTATCATTCTCATCGATGTCTTCAAAAGATTCTAGTGTACCGTTGTATAAGCTTACCATTGCTTTTCCTGATTCATAAGAAGAATCATACTCGACATGTAACATACCGCGCTGATTGGGATTAAAATGAAAATATGGATTCATTTTCCATTTTTGATTCCATATATCAATCTCAACATGACCAATGAGTTTGTTATTAACATGAACCTCAGTCTTCAAGCCGTCATCGTATGTTCTAAAACTTATTTTCATTTGTAAATTGCTGCTCCAACAATTACTCCAGTTATCAATCCCATAAAAAAAACTGCGAACATTGCTGCCACTAATAAAGTTGTTTCCATACTAATAACTAGTTTCTATAATAAAGGTACAATAAATTTTTATTTTTGTTAAGGAATTATACCATGATTAATAGAATATCTCGAACAGATCCAAAATTCGAAGAGACGCTAGATATGCTGTGCAAACGCTACTTCAACATGGCCGGCCCGCCGGATTGTGAAACAATTGTCACTAGAAACAAGCTTGAAGTAAAAGAAGACGGAGTTGTATGTTTTTATTCAACAAATTCCGATCTCTGCAACGCCATCAAGAGATGCCGACAAGGCATTAAATCAGTAGAAGTGCTCCCAGAAGGAGCATACCTTTATTTTGATAATAAGGCTGTAAGACAGCTGTGGACAGTACTAAAAGTAATGAATTAATCCGAACCATAATCGCACAAAGCTAACAGTTCTTCATCTTCTTTCTGCCAAATAAGCTTTAAGACTTCATGGACATGTTCTTTGTCCATATTAAGATAAAGCTCGCCAAGATTTTGGCGCGCCTCTTTAATTGTCAACTTGTCTTGTTTAATTTGTACGCAGATTAAACACATAATAGTTTCCTATAGACAATGTCTTAAGACAACAAAAACAACAGCAGCTGCAGGAACAACCCACCAGTGCTTTTTAAGGACAGTTAATACTTTATCCATTTTAGTACCTCCGTGTTATATAAATAGAAAAGCTTTTATTTTATTCTTATTTTTAAAGGTCTTTCTCGATTTTCTTTAACTGTGCCCCAGGCCCTAGGCGAGAAAGATCTTTTTTCAATATCTTTGATACGTTTTTCGGCTTCTTGCAGAAGATATGTCAAACGTTCAGTAACAAGAGACTTTAGCTGAGATTTAGTGACAGTTTTTTTGGTAGTAGCTTGTTTTTCTTCTAAAAGCTTTGTTAAACGATCAGTAACGATAGATTTTAGTTGAGATTTGGTAATGTTCATATTAAAACTCGTATAAATAAATAGATCTTGTTTTACTTCAGGTCACTAGTATATATATTTTTTATATGTTCAAAGCGATCATTTTTGTCATGGCTTTATTGTGGTCTGGTTCTTTGGCCTCTGCATCCGTGTGCAATGATGCTAAAAACATTGATAGTCCAGAACAATGTCACCCAAATAACAACAGCCAATGTTGTCAATGGGAATATTGGTTTGAAGGCCTTTTTTGCACAGAAAGATGGTGTTACTCGTACGACACGTGCGAATGGAAAAAGTTTGAACAAAGATGCTATTACAGCCAGTAATTATTAACTAATTTAGATGTGTGCTTATATTAATAGTATGAAATATTTACTTACACTTTTAATTGCAATTTTCCTTTCTGGCTGTCTTTACATAGCAGAAGAGCCGCCCGATTCTTCTATGCATTATGAAGAAGAAATAGGGTACGTACCCTGCATGTATGACCCACTACCTTTTGATTACCCTATGCGGTATTGTGATACGTATTCTGATGCAGAGTGCTGCTTCTGGGAAGATCGAGGAGACTCATGGCAGTGTACATATGAGTGGTGTTTTCACTGGGATGAATGCAGGTGGGAATATATTGATTCAGACTGCACGTGGTGACTTATAGTCCAGTCGGCGGTTCATCCAAGCCTGAATCAGATGGCAAGCTTTTATCACCCAACCATTGACCTAAATCACGATGTACTTGCTGCAGCATCTCTTCCGCGCTTACTGCAGGTTCTGGCACTGGGCCGACGTCTGTTGCTGCATCGACGGTATCAAGAGTTTGATCGACCGCCGGCACATCGCCCCCGGCGTGCTCGTGCATATTTTTTAATTCTTCTTCGATCAATCGTTTAAGATAATTTTTGGTAACTTTCATTTTTTGCTCCTTTACAAAATGATTGTTTATATTTGTTTCTTGGCTTAATATTAAATAGTATTTTTTTTGTTTGCTGGCTTAAAATAGTTTTATTTAATTATGGTTTTTTATTTTTTTCTATTGCAGCCAACCGTTTTTCCATTCTTGCTTTCAAACGAGCTGTTTCATGAGGATCCCATAAATTACCCATGGGTCTTGTTTTTGGTGCTCTTGACATATTAAAGATAAATTGCTTAAGTTGCTCGAAAAATATTTTTATGTTCACAAAATTAATTAGTCGAAATTTTTTCCTTTCTATAACATTTAAAGTTATTATATTGATATAGATAGGAGAATATTATGGAACTTACAATAGCAGGTATTATAGTTGCCGCAGCAGCAATTAGCATTACAAGCTTCTTTGTTGGGCTAATGTGGGGCAAAGAGTCAGTATACAAAGCTTATCGCAAGTACAACAGTTATAGTGTAGACGAGTTTTGAACAAAATAGAACGCCTTAAGTTATGCTTTGAGGTATTAATATATTTGAGCGCCTTGCTGGTGATTGCATATGCTGTTTGGAAGAAAGATTAATTCTTGTTTTCCTTAAGATTTCATATTATTAGATAATTGTTAGTTTGCTGTTGATTATTAATTTACCAGCTGGCCCGACGTACACCCGAGACTCCGGAGTATAGTCCAGATAAGCTCTTACAGCATCGCCGCCATTTGAATTTCCCCATTCATTTAAATAAAACGGAGACGAGGCCTTGGCATACCCCCAAGTACCGGGGCTTGGCGGATCAACGTTGAGATAATCATAATCATAATTAACTAGCATAATTTCAAATTCATCTAAGCTGACCATGTCAGCACGTGCAGCTGCGTTGAGTGTTATGGTGTTGTAACTAGAAGAAACCCAGCTAGCCGGCGCATCAGCAACTGATGAATAGTCAGTAACATGTCCGGCCCACGAAGAGCCAGAAATCCAGCCATCGGCAGCGCTATAATCATCTACCGTCAAATTATAAGGGGTAAGATCAATATCTCCAGATGATTTTATAACAACTGGTTTACTATAGTATGCTGTGGCCGGCCAAGTTTCAAATGGGGCGCCATACAAATTAAGTGTTACTGAACTTGGCATGCTCACGATACCTGATGTATCAAAAACCATCAAAACGCGTTGCATTGTATACTGACTAGGATCGTATTTTCTTGCTACTATTGGATCTCCAATATACGAATTATAATTTCTACCGGCAGAGGCTGTTGCATCGCGATACAAAGCAAAATCGTTATCAAAAGGACCATTTTCAATATAGCAATACCCATCTGAACTGTTAACATATATTTTTGGCACTTTTATTTTTTCCTATTCTGGTATTTTTGTGCAACTTGTACCAATCCAGGTACCATCCGGTTGACATACCCACGCACCGCCACCCTCGAAGCCTTCGTTGCATACAACCTCTATAGTATCTTTTGCAGACCCCGTGATCGACCCGGATAGTGCATAATTTGAATTGGGAACTTGAGTATTATTTGACATAATTTTTTAACTTTATAGGCATAATGATATCTTAAGACAATGTTGGCGCCAATTTTCCATTATAAGTTTCATGTTAATAAACTTTTTTTGAGTTAGCTTCCTTGCACTCTGATATTCTAGGATTGTGGCAAGGCTCACATTCGGCGCCATCATTTATATAACAAGTTACCTCATCGATGAAGTATCCGTCGGAGCACTCACCGCGCGCCCGGGGTTTAACTTTAATTATTTTCCCTTTTTGTGATGACCAACATTCTTCTTTGGGCACCCAATATAATATTTTAACATTGCCCCAGGGATCGATATCTCTTATCGAAAGCCATTTAAGAACCGGATCCGCCCATGGGGGATCGACGAAGGCTTCGTGGTCGCGACCACATCTGGTCTTCCAGGGCTTTTCCGGAACATGTTCGTGGGGGAAGCCGACGTTGTGGCCCGTCACGTCATCGCCACTCTCGGTGATCAGCTGATGATCGTCAAGATATTTTCTCCAACTTTCCATTATAAGTTTCATATTAGTAATTAGTTGCAAAAATTGTTTGTGCAATTTTTTGCCTACCCAACTTTCCAGCCTTTGCAAAGTTACTATATTATAAGGGAAGCAAAAAAGCTTGTTATAGCTAGCTGGCTATAAGGGAAAGTTAAATTAAGTAGTTGAAATCATTGAATAACCTAAAAACCCAAAATCTAGAAAATTATAGGGGTATCGCGAATGCATCTAGCCCGTCATATGCCACCCATATGCCCTATGGGACTTACATTCGGGGATCCCCCCTCCCCTCCCCCCATGTATGTATGTAACATCACAGAGTTTTTTTGTCAAGCATTAAGCGCGCTATATGACACAGCCAAGCTGCTGTAATCATTGCAGTAACCTGTCAAGGGATATCGACATGGCCTAGCATATATATGAGTTTAGCACGTATGTGCCATTGTGTTAAGTGCCATTGTCACTATCATCATCGATATAGGGCCATCCCTTTTGCCATATGATATCGATATTGCCTAGCAGGTACTCGTCAAGTGCCGCTTGCAATGCCGCTGCAAGGTCTGAACGGCCTACTGCGGCCAAGTGTTCGACCATGTTGCGCAGCTTGTATGCCGTGAAGTCGATCAGGTTGTCATTGTCAATCTCCATTGTCACATACAATATAGGGACGGCACTTTACAAAGTCAAGCTCGGGGGTAGGTTAAATACATGGTAATATGCCAGCCCATTTGCCAACCTTATTTATTTCGTTCCCTACTTACCTTATTTCCCGATGCAATTGCCCAGCCTGATATATATATGCCATTAGGTTTATATTGTATACACCCAACACATACCCACATGTGCCTAGCATATGCTGGTATATATCTATTGCAATATACGTACTTTAATTGATGCTAAATGGCTTTGTGCCAACGCTGTGAATTAGGTGGCCATTATTGTCTTGAATCCAGGCCGGCCAACCGGCGCGCAGCCAGTCGTTTAGGGTTGCTTCCGCGTGGATGATTGACGTTGTGGCATATTGCTGGACATTGCCTTGACCGTCTGGAATACATACGGACCAGCTAGGTGGTACTTCCGAATTGCATGGTGGAAGTGGTTCGTTGAGAGTGGCATTAAAGCCTGCAATTTTCATTTAGAGTGCCCTCCGCAATATAGAATGTTGTTTTACCAACAATGCAATTGCCTTACCAATTTGGGGATTCTCGGCATTGTTGGCGCGTAAGTTGCGCAGGAGCCATTTGACATTGCTTAAGTTGTTAATGTCAAGTCGACGGGATGGCACATCCATAGTGCCAAGCAATTGCGCAAGTTCGATTAGTTTGGCGTCTTGGTACATATCCAAGTTATTATTATTGTCCATGTTTGGATTCTCGCCTAAACCAAAGCGCCCATTGTGATGAATGTGGCAGCTAGAAGCACCAGCAATAACATGACGATGCGGGTGGAATTGTCATTTGAGACTTTCATATTTGTGTCCTCGCCTATTTTAGAGTGTGCGGGAAGTGTCACATGACGCGCGGAGCATATGCCGCACGCCATCGCGGCCAAAGCTGCGAGTGAAGTGCGAAGCCAATTTGCCACGCAAGTCTTTTTCGATTTGGCCAACACGCTGCTTTGTAATGCCAAATGAATTGGCACTTCGTTTGTCCTCTCCGAGAATGTCATTGACAATCCGGCCAACGAGAATCTCAGCTTGTCGCGGCTTGAGTGTGCCAACAAATTCGGAGACTGCCAGGAGAATCGCTTGACTGTTCTCGGTTCGCTCCATGCGCACGTCTTGACGCATGTTTTCGGCGGCAATTCGAGTTGCCACAGTGCCACCGTCGGCACTTAGGGGCGCGTCCAGGGAAGTGCCACGGGATTGCATGAATTGCATGCAGGCGTTAACGTCGTCAATGTCGAGGCCCATATGTGCCGCAATTTCCTCGGATGTGGCATCAACGCCGATTGCCTTGCGGGCCTTTTGCAATCCGCTCCATAGCTTTTTGCTGGTACGACTTCCACAATGGACCAGGCCAGCGTTTGCCTG
>Ga0098058_1000165_pt1 | contig 23819 bp, 33 predicted proteins | sample 19_taG_FD_75061 | JGI IMG/M metagenome (GOLD analysis project Ga0098058, IMG submission 75061) | Marine viral communities from the Subarctic Pacific Ocean - 19_ETSP_OMZ_AT15317 metaG | ecosystem: Environmental > Aquatic > Marine > Oceanic | place: Pacific Ocean | collected 2015-01-19 | reverse complement strand
GGCGCTTCATGCCATTAAGCCGTGGAATCTTTGATGTGCAGCTATGCTCACGGCCATGGCCCTGAGTTCTCGCTTGCTGCAAACCTCCCCCGCGCTGGAAGTATGGTGACCGTTGCCAAGCAACATTGTCACCCGCTGCCGTTCAGCCTCATCAAGACTCAACCCGTCACGCGTCAACTTGACCAGTGCGCTATTGCCAAGGCAAGCCTTGGGAATGTTCCAGCCCTCCCTGTGTGCCTTCATGTTGAGAAGTAGCCTGTCTTTAGGTGTCATCGTGTCCTCCTCCGTTGTGTGCCTCGTTATCATGGTGTTAGTATACTGCTCTTTGCGGGGATGTCAACCAAATCTTTTTTCATTACACCATTTTGTTTCTCGTTCTTTGTGCTTTGCTTGATCCGTAACTGATGGAGGGACACCCATGCCGAAAGCCAAAGCAAAAGAAACACCGACGCAGGAAGCCCCAGAAGAGGCAACCCCTGCGCCCCAGGTAGCAGAACCCAAGACACAACCGGAACAGGCCCAAGGAATTGAGGCGAAACTTGCCGCACTCCAAAAGGAACGTGACGAAGCAGTTGCCCAGGTCAACAGTCTGACGGGGAAGGTCACGGAACAGGAGGCAGCAACCACAGCCGCAAGAGAGGCATTGATCAAGGTGCATCGTGCCAAGCTCTACTCCGAGGCCATCGATCCGGACGTTCCAAAACTGGGGCCAGTCTTAGAACTCGGCCCCAATAATGAGCCGACCGCTGAAAGCCTCCAAGCTAATCTTGACTGGATTGCGGCCAAGGATCACTTCTTCCGGACTCAAGGTGAGCCGGTCCAGAGTGCCCCGCCCGCAGAGGTGCCACAGCAGTCAACCGCCAGTACTCCACCCGTGGACAAGACAGGGCAGAGCATGACCCTGGACAAGTGGAAGCGGCTGGAGCAGGACAACCCCCGAGAATTTCGGCAGCGATGGCCTGAGTATGTGGCCTATATGGCTGCCAACCAACACTCATTGTAAGGAGAATGAACAATGGCGCACGTAATGCAAGACATTTCTGGGTTTGTGAAGGCGATCTGGGATCAGGAGTTTATCAAGTCCTACGCCGCACGTGACAACCTTTTCACCCTCTTTCGGATGGAGCCCGCACCTCCTGGCACGAAATACGTTGACGTGCCGTTGTTTGGTGGCGTGACTGCCAACACTCGGACCATCGGCGGGGGCGCAGCTGTGACCCTCCAGACTGGCACGCGCTCCTCAATTCGCGTGACCCTTGACACGGTGAAGGAAGTCTCACTCCTGACCGACCGCGTTGAGAAGTTGCAGGCATCCGTTGACACCATGCGTCCGCTCGTTGAGGAAACCAGCAACGCCCTCCTGGGTGCTGTTGACCTCGCAGTGTTGACCATGCTGGCGGCCTACACTTCCCTGCCCGCAGCGCAGGGGATTGCATCGGCAGCCGAGATCACCGACAGCGGCACCAACGTGGCAGACGAAGTTGAGCGCCTGATCATGGAGGCTCACGTCATCATGGACGGCCTGCTTGGTGTGAACGTTGGCAAGCGGTTCGTTCTCATGGACAACTGGTTAGCCCGCAAGCTAACCCACGACAGCGTGAAGCAGAGCCCCGAGCGTTCGGATGTTCCCTTTGGTTATGCAGCAGGCCTGCCTAACCCGATCCAGGGATCACCGATCTTCCCGTTCACAGGGTCCACCACAAACCGGACTTACAACGCGCTGTCTTACACGCGCACCGAAGTCAAGTTCTACCTCTGTGTGCCCGATGCCATTGCCATCGGTGTCCAGCAGTTGCCCGATGTGCAGTTCACGTATGAGGGTATGTACCGCTCCGATCTATACAGCGCCGAGGAAGTCTATGGCCTCAAGGAAGGCCTCTCCAAGGGTGTCGTTGAAATGACCATCTGGATCGACGGTGACCAGTTCGGCCTGGCGTAAGTCACTAGGAGGGGACCACGATGATCCTGACGAAAGATCGCGCTTCAACAGTTCCACACTTGATCCCGTCAGGCGTGGTCCCCTCGGCCATTGCCTGGACTCTCTACGACATGAGCAACGAGGCGCTTGCCTCTGACCAAGCACTCACCCCCCCGACTGACTACACCGTGAGCAGTGCCGCAGCTGGAACAGGCGCAGACGAGGTCGTGTTGACACTGGCCGCCACGCCTTCCGAGTTTTCGGCAGGTGACACTGTGCGGGTGCGGGATACCTGGGGCCGTGACTTTGATGGGGTGGTGTATGGGGTCAACACTTCGGGCAAACAACTCCGAGTGTCTGACTGCCCGATCACGGCAAGTGAAGTCGCCACCTGTTGGAACCCGAGGATTGCAGTCCCCATCTTTGACACTTACGTTGACGAAGTGGGTGACGGGTGGCGGGTCAAGTTTGCAATCACTCAGGCAGGGATAGTCACATATACCAACGTATACTTTGCTGTTGCGCTGGTATCCCTTGACCTGTCTATCTCGCCCAGGGAATACCTGGATCACCACCCCGACGCAGCTGCCGACCTCGCCCACCTGGAAACACGGAAGGACTGGCCGAGACTCATCGAGGTGGCAGCCGAACGCGTTGAGGAACGGCTGCGAGGTGAAAAGCGTTGGTATTCGCTGATTGTTTCAGCCACTGGACTCAGGCGGGCCGTTGTTGAAGCCCTACACATGATCCTTGCCCCATCGTGGGCACCTGAGAATGTGGACCGACTTGAGTGGAAGCGTGACGCTGTTGCCGGTTTCAATGAGGCAATCGCCTCGCTCCTGGCTTCGGGCAGTTATGACGATGATGCCAGCGGCACCGCTGACGATGATGAAGAAGCGCCAGGGCAGTCAACTAGCTATCAGGTGAAATGATGGCAGCCTTGTCCGATCCTCTCAGCACCATAGTCACATGGCTCAAGGCCTCCGTGCTGCCTAGTGGGGCGAGACTGTTGCCCGCTGATGCTGACACGCTGGACCAGCTAGGACAGAGCAAGCGCCGCATTGATGGCGAATGGTTCTGGAGGCTGGCCAGCCTTGAGCCGAACCTTGAAGATTTGAACACCAACCGAATGGGGTTCCACGTTGAATTGGCCGGCGTGTGGTCTGTGTCCAAGGACGCAGCCCAGGCCTCCAGGATTGCGGGCATTGTTCAAGACGTTGCGCGCAAGCTGGAAACCGTTGGCCTATCTGATGGCGTGGACCTAACCCAGATACAGGGACTCGTCGAGATGGAGGACCGCTTTGGCATCACCGTGGCGGCCCTAACATTCCGCGCCCTGTGCCACATTGAGGAGGCTTAAGCATGGCATATTACCACACCAAGCGTGGGGCGCTGTTCATTGGGGAAGAGGACTCGTGGGGGGCTGGTTCAAGTAGCCTCGCCTATGTTCAGACAAAGGAGTTCTCTATACCCGTGGGCATGGAATACAGCGACCCGCAGAACATCACCCAGAGTGACGTTGAGGACCAAGGATCGGTCCTGTACCAGCCTGGGGACATTAGCTTTAAGATGGGGCTCCACCCCTACACGTCCACCTGGCCAACTGCCAAGTGTGTGATCGGCAGTATCCCTCCGATCTCACAGGTTCTCCAGGCTATCCTGGGGGGCACCAAGGCGGGCGGGTACGGGGTCACCACAATCGGCAACACCACGACTGTCTTGCAGTTCGACATTTACGATGACACCCCCACGGATCTGGGATTCGTTGAGGGCGAGGCGGTCTGGGTTCGGAACCCAGATGAAACCAACGTCCTGGGAGCCAACGTGATCAGTGATGTTGATGACGTTGCGTTCACCATCACCGTGCGTTCTCCCCTGCCCTCAACCCCTGCTGACGCTGCCATTGTTTATGGTGGGTTCTGCAACCCGAAGTTGGCAACCTCGCAGGTGGCATCACAAGAGGTGAAGTGGACGGGGGAGGCAACCACAGACGTGAGGCAGGCGCTTGGCTGTATCGCAAGCCAGGCCAGCATTGAGGCACCATACCGCGGCCTTGCCGAACTGACTGCCGGTTTTCGTTCTGCGCGGCCTGTGCCTCCAGATATTGCTGAGTCAGGCGGCGCACCTAGTGACCAGACTTACAACTACCCCGAAGCCAGCCAGGTGCTATTTGGTGGGCTGTACCTGTGGGATGGTTCTGAGAACCGCAAGATCACAGGTGGTGCGTCCATCAACTTCGGCATTGACGCGGTTGACATTCCTGGGATCCATGGCACCGACCCCAATGGCATCGCAGACATTATCCTTGCGGCCCGCAAGATCAGAGTGAAGATCAAGCCCGCCTATATCGATAATGATTTGATCGACATGTTCCAGAACCCGCCCGCCTCAATGGTCCTGACTGGATGGTGGGGCCGCGGTTCTGCTTCGTGGATGTTCCAGGTGCCTGCGGGGATGCTCGTTTCGTCCCCCAACTGGACCGACGAAGGTGGAGCCATTCACCACGAACTTGAGATCGGCACTGGTGCATACACTGGAGACACCGGCACCGGAGGCGCAACCGACGCGGGTGATAAGCCATTTGTGATCGGTATGTTGGCCGGTTAGCAACCCTGGGGGGGGAACCCCACAGGCTGACGCGGGCGGGGTGCCCTCCCCCCGCCCGCGTTTCTGCACCCACCTGGGGGGCATCGCTGGAGGGCGAACCATGGGCTTCAAGTTATTCAAGTCACGCACAGATACGATCCGCTTCATCTCATCTATTGACGAGGCCGTTGACGTGTCCACGGAGCAACACAGGGCAGCATACGGCAGCTATCTCAAGACCCTTGACCCTTCGCTGTTGATCCTCACAGGGGATCCGCTGGTGTTCATCCTGCGGCCTCTGGACATAAAAGCGTATGAGATAGCGATCAGGGATGCCCGAGGCGTTGCGGTTCGTAACGTGTACACGGACAACGTCACCGCTCGTGAGTTGCTGCGGCTGTGCTGTGTAGACATTGAGAACTGGCCAGAGGAGTGGGGCGATAAAGAAAAGGCGTTCCGGTTTGAATATGGGCGCACAGTCCTGTCAGCCGATCTCGCTTGTGACTTGCCGCCAGGCGTCTGCCGTGAGGCCGCTGCCGTGTTGCTTGACACGTTGCCCTTGCCTGTCGTTGACACCGCAGAAGATGAGGAAGAGGGAGGCGAAGAGGCCAGCCCTTTTCCAGAGGACTCCAAGGGAAATTAGCCCTACTGGTTAGGGCACCGGAGTGGTCAAGTGTATTTCCTGCCAACTGTGACGAGTGCCCACATAGGATATGCGAGAGTGGTGCGGCCATCACGTTGCCAGGTGGCGACCACTTTGACCGCTGCCCGCGCAAGTGGCTGGAGTCTGACCGGCAGGAACTACAGGCGGCCCAGGATGCAACCGAAGCGTGGCGACACTGGAAACATGGCAACCTGCTGGCAGTCACCCGCGAACCATCTGACGCACTCCTGCGCCTCATCATCTGGGTTGACGATGAGGTTGGGGCATACCAGCAGACAATCATTGACAGAGCGAAAGCAGAACAGGGGGGACCATGATTTTGTTCCTGCATGACGAGGGCCGCGGCGTGTTCAGTCGCATCTCCCGAACAATGGCCGACCTTTGCAACGGTGAGACAGTCACCCGCGCAGAACTGGCAACGCGTGACCTGGCCGAGGTGTCGGCAGTCGTTGCAGTCTGGTGGCGTGCCGCAGAGCCACTCCTGCACCGCAAGGACGCGGCACACGTTCGGTTGATTGTGCGAGTGTGTGATCATCGGTCCTGGAAGTTGGGCCAGTTGTGGCCCTCTGTGGTTGCTCGGTCCTCTGCCATCTTCGCCACGTCCGAGCCACTGGCCAAGGAACTGCGCGCAGCTGGTCACGAGGCAGCCTTTGCTCTGCCGAATGGCGTGGACTCTGATCACTTCGTTCCCATTCGCAACCCTGGCAGCAATGAGGAAGTTGGGATCGGTTGGGTGGGTGACGGCACGGTGCGAGTCAAGCGCCGTGACATTGCCGAAGAGGCCCGCCACCTGCTCAAGCCTCACGGCATACGGTTGGAGATCCTCAACAGTGGAGTGACAACCGTGCCACACGAGGACATGCCTGAGTGGTACGCGAAGCACGATGTTGTGTTGTGTACTTCTGAGTGCGAGGGAACCCCCAACCCCATCATGGAGGCTTGTGCCTGCGGGCTGCCTTTCATCTCCACGCGTGTGGGTGTGGTGCCCGAGATACATGCTGCGACAGGTGGCGGCCTGCTACTGCCTGACAACCCAACGGCCAACGATGTGGTTGACGCTGCGCTGCGGTTGAAGTCCAGGCGTTCACGGCTGCCAGATATGGGGAGGGCTAACCATGAACACATGGCGAACGCCTGGCAGTGGGATCTGTCCCCGCTCCTGCCGCACTTGGACGCACAACCGACACTGAGGCTTGGCAACACTTACGATGTGCCCGAGGACTACCCCGCTCCAGAGCCTGGGCAGTTGAGGGTGCTGGCTGTGTCAACCCAAGCGCCTGGTTGGGGCGGGGCGGCAACGGGCTGGTATGAACTGATCAAGGCCATGCGTGAGGCGGGTGCCTGGGTTGTGGGCGTGTTCGTCCACCCCTGGGATCACAAGACCTCCCTGGACCTGTCCCCCGATCCGGACAAAATCGGGGGTATTATTGGAGCGGTGCCGCCAAAGGGTCAGGGCAAGATCAAGGTTGACGCACCCGTTGACGTGGTGATTGCTAAGAACCACGACGCACCGATGCTTGTTTCCGCGTCTGCGCCAGTGGTCTATGTGTCATCCTCCCTGGGCGAGGTGTCAAGGGGTGATGATCACAGGATCGAGGGCCGTGACCTGTTCCCCAAGGGAAGCCCGACCCTCAAGGCAATCGAGGCTTGTGACGCTGTGGTGTGCCACTCTTCCTTGGACCGTCCACACTATGACAAACTGGAGCCAGAACTTGCGGCAAAGGTTAGGCCTGGGCACTGGCCCCTGTCCGATATTACTACAGGCACGCACGCACACGAGGGCAAGCCATACAAGGATCGCAAGTATGATCTTGCGTTCATCGCAAGCAGTTGGGCGCGAAGGGTCAAAAATTCGGCGTTGTTGTGCGCCCTCTGCAAGGCATACCCAGACAAGCGGATCGCAGTTGCGGGCCTGGGCTTTGAGTCAGACAACCCCATGCACGAGGCGCTTGGACTGATTGGCCACGCGCAGATCTTCGCGCTCCTGGGCAACACTCGGACACTGGTGATCCCCTCGCACTATGACAGCGCCCCAGGGATCTATGCTGAGGCCGTTGCCTGTGGCTGCAATGTAGTCGTGGGGCCGCAGGTTGGCAACACTGAGAGGCACCCCCCGAAGTTACGAGCAAAGGCAACGCAGCCTGGGGCGTTCAAGGTTGCGGTAGGCGCGGCACTCAGGAAGCGCACTCGGGGAAAGTATCGCACCATTGACCCGCCCGCCTTGGCCTGTAGTTTTGTAGATGAGTTGAGGGCAATCCTACAAGAGAGGGAACACCATGGCCGAGATCAATGAGTGTGACGTTGCGGTTGTGTGCGTACCAACCCCCAAAACTCTGGAGGGAACGTGCGACACGTCCACTGTTGAGGCAGTTGTTGACCAGTTACGCACGCCCCTGATCCTCATCAAGTCAACGGTATGTGGTTGCGAGGGTAATGGATAAGGACTGCGAACACTACAGCGAGGTTTACCGCCCAGTAATTGGCAGAGCCATCTGGCAGCGGTGCAAGGGGATCGTGTATGGCTGAAGAAGTCAGGTTAATATTTAAGGTTGACAAAGATGGCGCAGTTAACGTTGAACAGCTTGGCGCAAAGATGAAGCGGTTTAACAAGGCAACCAAGCAGTCAAATTTCAGCCTGAAAGATTTATCAAAGAGCCTCAAGGCTGCGGTTGCTGTCACTGGGATCAACCAAGCGATCAGTTTGTTTCGGCAATTGACTGGGGTGGTGGGCCAGCTCTATCAGGAAGCCCGACAGGGCGAGAAGGATCTGCAAGCCTCGGCAGTCTTTGACCAGTTGAACGAGGACGCGGATCTGTTGCGCGTGCGGTTGCAGGCTGCGACCTCGTTTGAAGTTGACACGACCAGCCTGGAACGGATGGCGAACCAGTGGAGGATCGCCCGCTTTGACATTGAGGACTTGATCCGAGTGTTGCCCATTGCCCGCAAGCTGGCGGCAGGAACAGGGCAGGACTTCCTTGAACTGGCCAAGCAAATCGCAGAGGGCTATATCAAGAAAAGCCCCGAAGCCTTTGAGAAGTTCGTGGGCAAGATTGACGTTGAAGCCAGAGCCAAGGCGCTCGGCCTGAACGAGATCGAAAAGGCAACCTTGAGAGTTGACGAAGCCATGCGCCTGCTTGAGGCTCGGGCCAACTCCCTGGACCTGCCAGAGGCTCGGCTGGCCCAGTTCCAAGCCACCCTTGAGAACCTGCAATCAAGTATGCAGAAGGGGTTGGCCGAAACAGTAAACGAAGAACACGCCTTTGCAGACTTTCTCATTGGCGTTCTCATCCCTGCCGAAAAGATGCACCAGGCCCAACTCAAAAAGTTAGCAGAGGATGCAATAAGAACAGAGGCGGGCATGAAGCAGGTGCGCGCAACGCTTGACTTTTATACCGAGTCAATACACGCAGCCAACAGAGAAACCGAGGCGTGGAGCGCGGCAATGAGCAGGCTAGGGCAAGAGGTGCTGGGGCGCGCCACGTCAGCCATTGAGGCAGTAGAGTCAACCATCAATAAGCAGATAGACAAGGAACGCAAGGCAGCCAAGGCACACCTGGCGCGGGTTGAGGCATATATCAAACTGGCAGAGCAAAAGGCAACCATTGAGGCAAAGGCTGTCAAGGATCAGACCGACCTGGAGCGCCTCAAGTTGGGGGTTATTAACTCACAGATCCAGGCACTCACAGACGTGGCCGACGTTGCCAACAGGACGAACGCCCAGATCGTTACCAACTGGGTGAGCAGGTGGTCACAGGCAATCACCAACGTTAAGAAAATGACAGGCAAGGACTTCCAGAACCTAGTGGCCACAGTGGCAACCCCGAAGCCCCGAAGCAGTGGCGGGGGTGGTGGACGTGGACCGGCACCCGAGTTGCAGACCGATCCGCAGTCCCTCCACTTACGGGCGCAGGAAATCCAGGCCAGCCTGTTGGAAGGACAGGAGGCCATTGCCCGCACCGTTCATCTGGCGATCCAGCGTTCTTTTATGGACGCACACCACGCCCTGGCAGAACTTGACAAGCAGGTGGCAGAGATCAAGAAGGCAGGGGGCAAGGTCAACGCCGATGATGTGAAGGCGCAACAGGCAGCCATTCTCGGGTTGGCCAACGCACAGATCCAGGCAGCCAACGCACAGGCCGACGCAGACAGAACAGCGATCAGGCTGGCCACTGAGAAGCAGGCAGCCCAGGCTGTGGAAGATTCTGCCGCCCGATACCAAGGGGAAGTGTTGGCCTTGCAGGCGCTTGGTGAGGAGTACTTGCTTGCAACAGGCCAGGCTAGTGAGTTCGAGGTTGCCCGCATACGGTTGGCAGATGAGGATCTGGCAGGACCATTTGAGCGAGAGGCTCGGGCGCTTCGTGAGGCAACCCTTGCCGCCCAGGAACATGATGCCATGTTAGCAAAGATGGCCGATGGTTTCCGAGGGATAGGCGGGCCAGTCGGGCAGAGCATTGGGGCTATCGGTGATCTTGTCCAGGTGTCCAGCAAGGGCAGCCAGGAGATCGGGTTGGCCTCGGCCAAAATGTCAGCCGCCATGGGGGGAGATGTTGCCAGTATGCTGGACAGTCTTGCGTTGCAGTATGCAGCGCAGGCGGCAGGGTATCTCGGGGCCGGTATTATCGCAGCCACCACAGGCAACCCTCAAGCCCTTGGCTACTTTGCAGGGGCTGCCCAGTATGGAGTTGCCGCGGCAATCGCAGGGTTCTCAGGTTCCACAGGTGGGGGCGGCGCGGGTTCCACTGCTGTCCGTTCCCTGGGCACCTCAACGCCTACAGTGCAAGAGGGTGGGGGGGCAACTTACAATATCTACATGGGATCCAATAACCTGTACGCCGAAGATGGCCCGCAGATAGGCGAGAAGCTGATCGGCCACGTCAACAAGGCGAAGCACTCGGGCAAGAAGTTCGCCCCGCAGGTGTTCTAATGACTGCCCGCATATACTGCCAGCATTGGATCGGAGAGGATTTCAGCGTCACCACCACAGGCGGGGGCGGGCCTTCGTGTTCATTCACAGCGGGGGACCAGTACCTGACCCCAGACGATGTGATCACCCGACTCAACGCGCAGCTGGCCGCGCTGGTCACGTTCGCCTTGAGCGATTCCACTGGCCTCGTGTCCCTGACCTGGCACACCACGCCGGCAACCCTGACCTGGGGCAACACGGACTTGAGAGACTATCTTGGGTTGACTGGGAACCTAACCGATGCCGACACGGTGGGCGATGCGCCCTGCCTCGGTTGGTGGTCTGGAACTTCGGGCGGCCCCTGGGGGCTGTCTCGCAAGGTTGACGTTGATGATGTTGTGAGCGCCTATGGGCGGGCCGCAATGGTTGACGATGTGGGCTACTACGAAACCGGGAAGCTAACGATCTGGTTGCACCGCTCGATTGATGGCGACTTTGTTGCCCAGGTTGACGGAGCCTATGAGACAGCAGACGCCTGGGCAGCCTCCCCGATTGCGGTTGACGATGGCGGGGGAACATATCTGCCGTGCGTCCTGTTGCCCTCGTGGGAGTTCGCCCCCCAGTCTCTTGACCCTGATACCGTGTATGTAGAGTTGGAGGTGATAACATGGCCAGCAGGATAGATCAGTGCTGGATCGGCAAAGCCAACCCCTTGAGCGTGACACAGGCAGCGACCACTGTGGCCATTGGCCTGGACATGGACGCAAGTGGCTGGCTCACCTGCACCGATGAGATGTGCGTCAGGCTTGCCGATGTTCTCAACGCAGCCTATGCGGCAACGTGGTCTGTGGCTCGTGACTCTGCAACGGGCAAGATCAACATTGGCAGTGATGCCAATTTCGACGTGGTGATCGAACCGGGTTGGGCAGAGTGGGCTGGCTTCACCTCGTCCCCGTACCTGGCAACGCAGAGCATTACCAGCGAGACAACCCCGCCCCACTTCACCGACGATGTGAGGATCGGGTTGACTCTGCCGATCAGGTACTGGCGCAGGGAAGTCAATGGGAACCAGCGGCCCACAGTCTGGTCAAGCCACTGGGCCTGGGATCTGTCAATGGTCACCGATGCCGAGACTATATTGAGAACCATGCAGACACCCTTTGCCATTCACAGCGGAAACAACAACACCTGGGAGATGGGGAGCCGCGATGGTTATGTGACCCTGCGGCCCCTGTGGGATCAACTAACACGGAGCAACGTGGCCAACAACATAGGCACCTGGGGGCTGTTCCAGTTGCGAGGCGAGTGGCTCAACCCTAGCGCGGGGGCGTAGAATGTTAGACATTATCAGGCGGCCTGATGTGCGGTTGCGTACTGTGGTACGGGTCCAGGGGATTGCCAATCCATGGGCACACACGAGCGACACCCGAAACTTTGAAGCGGTCCTCTTCACTCCGAAGGATGTGATCACCTCGCGCACGCTGGCCCCAACCTATGGAGGCGTCACCCCCTTTGAGGGCATCGCTTCCAGTGGTCACCTGTCCCTTGAATTGACTGACAAGGGCAACTATCTCACCGATCTACTGGACAGTGGAACCGAGACAACGTTGACTCAGGACGTGGCCCCAGGTGACTCAACGATCCATGTGACCAGTACAAGTGGCTTTGATTCAGCAGGCCTGATCTACATTCACCGCGAAGCCATCATTTACACAGGCAAGACTGGCACCACGTTCACAGGTTGCAGCCGTGCCCAGTATGAACCTGTCAGCGGTGTCTATGCTCCACCCCACAGGATCAGCGCGAACGATGGCCCCGAAGCTGACGGTGTTGTGGCGTCTGTGCGAGTCGGCACCACGCCCCAGTATCTTGAGGGCCGATACCTTTGCCTGTATGTAACGGCAGAGGATTACATGGGCAACGCAGTGGAGGACACTGACGGCAACACAGCCTGGGAAATCTGGCGCGGGATTATATCAGCCGTGCCCCCGAGCCCCACAGCTGTGGGCTACACGCTACAGGCCGAGACACTTGAGCGGTTGGTTACTGACGATCCCCCGCCTACTGGACTGGACGGGGAACTAGTCTCGGGTGCCTGGCGTAGTTCCTGGGGTGGCAGCAACCAGCAGAAGTGGGGCCAGTATGAAGCGCCCATCTTCGTGCCCTGGAACCGTCGCCACCTGTCGGTCAAGTTCATATCTGACAACCTGACAACGGCAACCCTGACAGAGTACAACGTGGGGGTCAACGTCCTGTCAGAGAATCATGGGATGTTTATGACTCTGGGGCAAATTGCTGAGGCGTTCCACGCGTCTGCCGTGGGGGATGTTCCGCAGTTGGAGTCTGTGATGTTGGGGCCACATGAACTTTTTGAAATCCTCGCCAGTGACGGGGAAATCTCAGAGCATGACATGGGGATCGTTTTTCAGTTCGGAACCACTGGGGGCGATGATATAAACTGGCGGGTTGAATTTCTTTATGGTGAGTTGTCCTTGTGGCATCAGCTTGGGTTCTTCGGTGCGTCCCTCTGGCACTATAGCGACACGGTTATTGGGTGGGCTGTGACCACTGCGGCAGAGAGGGGGCGCGCGGCAGCACGGTTTGACGAATTCCCCGCCACACTCTTGGTTGAGCCAGGTGACACAGAGATCCCAGTTGTGTCCAGCGCAAGCACTGCGCCAAGCGCGGGGTGGGTGCGGATCGGTGACGAGTTGGTGTACTACGACGGAACAGAAACCGACTACATTATTGACGGTGTGCAGGCGTACATTCTGACCGACTGCCGGCGCGGTTATGCTGGCACAATGGCCGCTGAGTACATGTACCGAATGGGCGCAGAAGATGCGCCCGACCTCCCAAGTGTTGAGCCCGCCTACTGTGTTGGAGGCAATGGCACCCTGGGCGATGATGAACCCGACGCCAGTGTCTGGGTGTCCTTGCTGGCTGTCCTGACCGGAACCAACAACGATGGCGGTAACGGGGACTATACAACCTGGCCTGGGTTAGGTATCCCCGAGGAACACGTTGACGTGGACGGGATCAACCTGCTGGCTGATTCTATCCCCATGGTTGGCCCTCTCTTCGGTGCTGTCACAGACCTGCGCCGATGGCTTGCCGATGCCATTGCCCTGGAGGGTTATGCGCTCATCACTCGCCCTCTTGCTGATGGCACCTGCCGCCTTACGCCTGTGCGTATGGGTTCGGCCAACGCGGGCGCGGCTGTGTTGACGGTTGACGTTGATGCGACCGAGGGCGTGAGTGTCCATGGTGGGCTGTCCTCTATCATCAACCGCGTTGACGTGGAAAGCGCCGCAAGCACTGCCCACTACACGGACCTTGACAGCTTGGCGCAGTTCGGAGTCAGGCAAAGCAAGAGTTACAAGATCCCCGCAGCTGCCACAGATGGGGGTGTACTGTACGTGGCCAACAGTGCGCGGCGCATCTTTGCCCTTACCGGCAGCCGCCGCTATCTGGAGATTAACTGCGCCCTTGCGCCCGAGGCCCGAGCTATTGCCCCTGGCGATGTGCTGGATCTGACTCTGCCCAATGCTGCAATGTCGGGCCGCTATCGTGTGCTTGAGGCTTCCACCCCGCTGCGCGGTCGTGGCTCTGTCACTGTCAAGGCTGTCTGGGTTGGGGGTTACTGGAACTATATCTATACGCCCGCCAGTGCAATCCAGAGCGTGAGCGCCCCTGACGTGGACGTGGCCACAGGTGACGGGCAATGGTTCACTGTGGGTGAACAAGTCTGGATCTACGATCCTGCTGACTACGGGTCAGGATACTCCAGAAGGGTGGACGCTATCAGCGGGGACACCATCACACTGGACAGTGCCGCCTCACTCTCCCCTGGAGATGTGTTGGAGGTTGACGACTACAGCCAGAACCCGAGCGACACCACGCATGTATTTATTGTGAGCAGTTCCACAACCTGGCAATGGGGTGACTGATGGGCGATTATATGAGCCTGACACAGTTGGGGGCAATCGACCCCGCCAACTGGTTGATTGACGCAGACGTGAACCGCACGGCAATGATCACGATGATGTTGCAAAGCAACGCAGCCCTGGCCGCTGCCGCTGGTCCATGGTATCAGGGGCGGGTTGCCTACTCTGGAGCGGGCACCGTCAACGCTGATCTTGAGTTGCCACCCATGCCAGGAGTGAGGCGCTTTGATGTTGCTGCGGGTGACCTCGGCCTTTCGGGCACTGGTCCAGATGTGTCCATCATTGACGACACTGGCACAGCTTGCAGCCTGACGCCTGCCTCTGGGTGGGGGTCAATGGAAAGCACGCGAGCCCTTGACGGTTGGGTGAAGTTGCGGGTTGAGGATGATGGGGACTGTACTCTGCTCGTTCAACCTGTCGGCCTCGGCAGTGGTTACCCTGCGGCAGGCAGCCCGACCGAGATGGAAGAAGAGGGCTTCCTACACAATGACCGCTACGCAAACAACCGCGGCGCAAGCGTGACCACAATGCAACGAATGATTGACGCAGCCCGCACAGCCTACGCCCGCAGCATGGTATACCACGCGAGGATCTGGCTCAATGCACAGCGGGCAGGCAGCGGCACCTCCCTCCTGTTGCAAGGGTTCCCCGTTCGTTCCAGGGGCCGACGCATAGGGCTATCAGTCCAGGCAGCCGAGAGTGTAACAAACACCGCAGAGGTGCGCCTCAAGTTGGGGGGCGTGACAGTCGCCACGGCTGACAGTATCCCCGCAGCCAAGGGCACGATTGTCAAGGACAACAGCACCGACCCGATCCCCTCTGGCCACTTCGTTGCCAGTCTCGAAACTTACACGCCAGGAGGTGGCACCCTGGATCTGTATTCAGTGAGCGTGTACGAATACCCTGACGACTAGGAGGCGCTGTGCTAATCGTTCCGAAGAAGTGGACCCTACCTGACTACACGATCAGCAACGGCAACGAGGCCCGAGCCAGCGATCCGATGTGGATTGATCAGGCGCACAACTATACAATCAGCGGCCACGACTGGGCGCACCCTGCTGGCATCGTTGACAACACGAGTCCCGTGCCGGTCCTGCTTCGTCCCTGGTGTGAGTTCGTGGCGGTTGCCATCCGTGGCGTTGTGACGGATGCAAGTACAGGCGCAGTTACCTTCACGCTGTATGATGAGGCCGACGCTGTAAAGATCAGCGACATGGATATTGACCTTGATGGCAATGACCTGGACCTGTGGAGCCCTGCGCCTAACTCCCTGTCGGAGTGGAATCAAGTGGCGTGGTACGGTGCGGGGGCTTTGGCCTATGCGTCACCACCAGCCGCGGGCAAGGGGTCACTACAGGTGACGCCTTCCAATTCCTGGCGGCGCTGTTGGTTGCACATTGACACGACTGACGCCGAGGTGTTTGCTATTCGGCTGCGTTCCTACGCAAGCCCGAACCAGATAAGCTAACCGCCGATCAGTTGCTGGAGAACAACCGACCCGCCTGCACCGGCACCAACCAAGACAGCAACCTTCCAGACTAGCCCGCGGATCTGTAACTCAATGCCGTCCAGGCGTTGGCCAATTAGCTTGTGGCGTTCGTCACACCATTCCTTATTGTAGAGATCATGTGCCTGGGGTAGGGGGGTGGGGTGTCCGTTCGGCATGGTGATTACTCCTCAAATATGCGGCCATTGATTGACCGTTCTATCTCGGCAGTTCGGGCAGCTGCGATCCTGCGGGCCGCTGTCTTGAGGCTGGTGAGGAAGCCTTTGTGTATTGTGTCAGACGTGACGCCAGAGCCAGGCACCACAACCGCGCGGTCAAGACCTTCAATGGGGACGAGGGTGGGGGTGTAGTGGTCCTCACCTGTCTCGGTCAGGACAACATAACCTTGTTGCCATTGCGGCCACTCTGTTGGTGTGTAGGCTGCGCGTCGGTTTCTGAGGTGCCCACCTTCGATCCCCCAATAGGTGATCCCTGCGGGCGTTGTGTGAGGATAGGCCTTGAGTCTGTGGGAGTGACCCTGGACCGCGGAGGCCATGAAGTCTTGGACCAGAGTACGGCAGGAGTGGAGGTTACACTTCCACCCGTGTATGACGTAGAAGTTGCCGACGCGCAGCGGTACACCATAGGGTTGCCATTCTATTCCCAGAGCCTCAAGCCCCAGCAAGTCGGGCAGGTGCGGCAGATGTTCATAGGCTTCGGGGTTCTGTCTTGCCAGATAGCGGGGGTATCTTGCCTCGTGGTTCCCTTCCACGTATACGATCCGAGTGCGTGGCAGTATCTTCCGAAGGCGCTTGAGAATCTGGCGGGCCGCAGTGACTTCCTCACCGAGGCGCAACGAACCCTCACCACGCTGGACCGGCACGCGCCTCCCTTGCGCTGTCTTGTGCAAGTCCTTGCAGTCAATAATGTCACCGTTAGCGATCAGCGTGTCGGGTTGCAGGCGCTCCCATTCTGAGAACGCAACACCCAGGGCATGCCGATCATCACCCTCACCTATGTGCCAGTCACCTGAGACAACTATTGTCTTTGACATGTACGCCTCTTAAGGAAGCGTGCGAACGCTGCATCCTTCCACCCCATGAGTTGCAAGAGGTGCCGCAGGTAACCCGGCTTAACAATTCGCACGTCATTGAGTGCCCGATTAATTGAGGACATTGACAGTTGCCGCAGCCTGCACACGCTGGACATGGAGCGGTTGGCCAGGTATCGCTTGGCCATTACTCTGAGATCGTCAAGCACTGGTTTCCAGTCGGTGATCTCGTGGCGTTCAAGTAGTGCCTTCGTTTCATCTCTTCGGCGCTTCGTTTCTGTGGTCATTGCTTTCCCCCCTGAATGTTTCTAGATTTACATGCACACGTTATGGGTCAATGGTGCAGAGAAAAAACTATCGTAATGCCTCGCGCATCGGTAATGTAGCACTAATGGCAAACAATAAGGGGGGAACATGGCGAAGAAAACCGATCCAGACAGGCAAGGCTTGCACCCTTACACCTGGCGTTGGCACACACTTGACGAGGCCCGAGCCTGGTTTTTTTCCAGTCCATTACCGTGGCTTTCCGTAATCTTTACAAGGAGATCCGACAACTCCACAGGGATACGGGAGCGTCTTAAGCACGTCCATGTTGCAAACGAAGTGAGAGAATGTTGGCACAGGCTAACTGTCTTTAATGATTGGCAAAAGGTACTAAAAGAGGATCTTGAGTCGGTTGAAAAATTTGACGAATCTCAGAGAACGCATAGACTGAACCCCATGAAGCAGGATAAAAAGACCCCTTTGAAATGCATACTTGCAATGGCAGGGACGAACGTCGCCGAGTTCGCCCGCAAGCACAAGTTCAACCTGGGGGCGTTGCGCTACGTGGACAGAAGCAACAATCCCACTAGGAAAACCTTAAAGCGTATCGCCAAGGGGCTCAAGATCACCACGGCAGAACTTGAACGATTATGGTCAGATCATGAGGCCCGCCGATAAGGTGCAGTGTGTAACATGGCGCGTTAACTGGTCTTGTGAAGTGATTGAAAACTAGCAATTAGCCCGCCGATGGCAGGAACCATCGGCGGGCGTCAGGTGTGTAACCCTGGGTCCAAACACCCCAGAGCATATGCACCATTTGCTATGGCGTCAACTTTGGGGGGTGTAACGTGGCGAAACAATGGCTGATTCTCTACACTAAGAAAAAAGGTTTTTACCCGTTCAAGCGGTCCAGTTGGCCGACAGCGAAAGCCCCCCGCACCGTCCAAGATATTGCAGACACAGAAGAGGAAGCGCGGCGCATGTGTGAAGAGTACAACCGTGACAAGCGGCGTGTGGATTCTGAGGACTTCACCAACCCTGACGAGTTCAAGCCCGAGCCTACTGAGTACAGGCGGCGCAGGTGCCTCCGATGTGATGAGGTGAAGCAGGTGCAGGTGCTGTCCCCTGTCTGTTCCCCTTGCGCTGGATTGAACCGCAACGCCCTGGACATCGAAGCCTATGGCAGCCACCAGACAGGCGGGGGGGATGAGGAATGATCTGTCGTTATTGCCGAGGGAAGATTGATGAGGCTGCCGTTTCGGTTGATTCGTGGCTGTCTGACTGGAGCGATTGGCAGGGACCGTCCAAAGAACAGCAAGCCCTGCACGTTGCCCTGTGCGGTTGCTGGACATGCAAGCGGTTGAACTGTGAGCCGACTGACCGACACGGCAAGTGTGCGGGGATCCTCAATGTCAAGGAGTGCCCAGGACGCAAGCCCGACCCCAAGCGCCTCAAGGTGCAGAGGGAGCGGGCCATGAGGGCAGACATGTGGCGCACAGCATACAGGGAGGCAAGCAAACAATGAGCAAGAAACGGAAAGCACGCAAGGCATGGCTGTCCCCCTATGAGGCCAGCAGGCAGCTGGGGCTGGCAATGGTTGACCTTCAGCGCCTCATGGTGATGGGGACGATCAAGGCCAAGGAAACCAAGGACGAAGCTGGCAACGTGGTCCGGTATGAAATCGACGCGCAGAGCGTGTCCAAGTTGGTGCGCTCGGGGCTCACTGGGAAGCGGCTGCGCGAGGAAGTGAGGACACAGGCAACCGCTGCCCACATGCAACACATGGTTGCAGAAACTCAACAGCAAGCGGTCAACATCGCGGGCCGCACCATGCTTTGGGTAATCGTTGCCGCTGCGGCTGTCCTGCTCCTGGCGGGCGTGGCGTTCTGGGTGTGGGGATAGACATGGAACACTTGAACGCGAAGCAGGCGGCCAAGATCCTGCAATGTTCACAACATACAGTCTACCGGCTCTGCGATACTGGCGTGCTTGAGTATGCCCATCACACGTCAGGCACCCGCAAGTTTCGGCGCATCGTCAAGGACTCGGTTGAGCGCAGAGCGGCAGAGATGGGGCTGCTTGCTCACAAGGACTACCCCGACGCAACGCCAGCGCCCACCCAGGCACCCAAGCCCGAACTGTTGACGGCATGGGATCGACTCGTGGAACTGCCCGCAGCGGTTGGCCCCCGCAACCCGTCAATCAGGGAGGCAGCTGAGATCTTTTTTTGGGCCATTGTCCGGAGGTTTACCAGATGAGAACCGCGCACGAACTAACAACCGACCGCGACCCGAAGCGCATTGAAGGCTCACCCATGTACTGGCCGATCTGTTGGCCGCAGAGCCTCATCAAGCAGAACGTTGACCCCGCTGATCGACTGCGGGATCACTTGCTTTTTGCCGTAGGAATGGCCGCCTTTGTGCTGGCCCTTTGCTGCCTGTAGGAGGGATCCGAATGAGTACAACAGCCGTTACCCGTCAGCAGTTCACCCAGTCCCTTGCCACCCAGGGATCAAAACTCAAGGCACTCTTGCCCGAAGGCATGGACGCGGGCCGCTTCGCACGAGTGGCCATCGGCCTCTTGGACAAGAACCGCGACCTGTTGAAGTGTAGCCCCACCAGTTTCACTCTTGCCGTTATCGGTTGCGCTGAGTTGGGGCTTGAGCCTCTGCTTGGGCAGGCCTACATAATCCCCTACGGTTCCACGGCAACGTTGCAAATTGGATACCAAGGCATGGTTCAGCTTGCCCGCAACTCTGGCAAGGTGCGCGACGTGTGGGCCGATGTGGTGCGAGAGGGTGACGACTTCACCTATAGCCTTGGCACCAAGCGAGAGATCACCCACATCCGGAACAGCAAGCCAGGCGACACGGTGACCCATGCCTATGCCTGCGCCGACCTCGGCAACGGACACACCACCTTTGTGGTGCTTGACCATGACGAGATTGAAGCGCGCCGCAAGGTGAGCAAGTCGGGGAACATCTGGAAGCAGTGGCCCGAAGAGATGCAGAAGAAAACCGCAGTTCGTGCCCTGTGGAAGATGCTGCCGAAGTCCACCCAGATGTTGGCAGCCATTGAACTGGACAACAGCGCCGAACTCGGCCAACAGGTGATCCCTGTTACTGCTGGCGTGGACCTGTCTGAGTTCAACGACCCCACCCCCTGGGATGATGCGCCAGCCGAAGAGGTGAAGGGATGAGCCTCTCACACTTCTTCCGGAACGTGAAGCGGGTTGACATGCCAGAGGCAGAGTATCACGCCTTGGACCGGCTCAACGCTTCCACCATCAAGAAGTTGGTAGCCCGCCCGCGTGATGGTGGCGGGGCCATCAATGTCGGCCACATCCTGGAACACGGCTGGCCGGTCACTAAGTCCCCCGCCATGGCTCTGGGTTCGCTGGTCCACTGCCTGACCCTCGAACCTGAGAAGTATGCCGAGCGGTATGCCTGTTGGGTAGGACTGGACCGACGCACCAAGGAAGGCAAGGAAGCCTGGGCAGAGTACCAGGCAACCCTGGACGGCAAGACAGAGATCACTGCCGACACATTGAGCAAGGCCAAGGCCATGCGTGACAGTGTGTTGAGCCACGACGAGGCAGCCAAGATCCTCCAGTGTGATCACGAAGTCACGATCCTCTGGGATTTCTTTGCCAAGGGGCAACTGGTTCCCATGAAGGCCCGCCTTGATATTCTCGGTGATGGGTGGGCCTCTGACCTCAAGACCACCATGGACGCAAGCCCCGAGGGCTGGCCGACACAAGCAGCCGGCCAGCGCTATCACCTCCAGGTTGCCCTGTACCACGATGCGGCCAAGACACTCTTGGGCGTGGAGGATCTGCGCTTCCCCATCATCGCAGTTGAGAACGCCCGCCCGCCCTATCCTGTCGGGGTGTATCCCTTCGGGCAGGACTCACTTGAGCGGGGCCGCATGGCGTACCTTGACGCAATCTATCTATATCAGCACCACGCCAAACACGGCTGGCCGAAGCATTACAACGAGAAATCAGAAGAAGTTGAGCTGCCCGCGTGGGCGTAGGGGGGACCATGACCACAGATCCAAGAGATGCAGGCCTGCCGCACTATGAGCAGAGGCGCTTAGCAATCGAGCGCAGAGCCAACGCCACGGAGCCGGATGAGTTGGCCCCTTTTCCGCGGCTAGTCCGGACGTTGTTAGCGGTTCGGTATCCCCACGTCAAGTGGGCCGGTTTGGAGCGCCATATTGCTGCCAAAGCCACAACCCTCAACTATTTCTTTGAGGGGCTGCGGGTGACATTCACCCTTGAGAACGATCCCCCGCTGTCAGTGGCCCGCAACTGGTGCGCCATGCACCTGGGCGCGTCCCTCCGTGAAGTTCTGACCATGAGTCAGGACAGGCCAGCCACGCCCGAAGAGAAACACACGACCCTTGACGGAGTGACGGCAGAGGTGAGGACATGAACGGACACGAGCGAATGTACTACATGCCCCGAAACAACCCGACCGAAGAAGATGCCCGCTGGGCTGCCAAGATGCTCAAGCGCCTATACGGTACGCTGTGCGATGAAAAGTCAATCTGGGAACGTCACCCGCCATCACCAGCGAAAACTGCCCGCATGGATACCCTGGGCAGGGCTCTGGAGATGTTTGAAGAGGTGGCAGAGTGAGCAAACACCAACGCACAAAAGGCGCAGCATTTGAGCGCAAGGTTGCCGCCCTCTTCCGTGAGGCAATGCCAGGGGCCGAGTGTCGCAGAAACCTCCAACCCCAGGGTGGCAGAGTCGCAGGCAATGATCTCGTGGTGCCCATGTTCGGGGTTGAGTGCAAGGTGGGGAAGCTGCCCAACCCTCGGGCCGCCCTCTTGCAAGCAGAGCGCGATGCCTCCCCCGAGTTGTACCCCATCGCAGTGGTACAGGATGATCGGCAACCCCCCTTCGTGGTGGTGCGCCTCGAGGCGTTCCTTGAGATGGTGGGCGAGTGGTGGAGGGAAACACAGTGAGCGCAACCGTTAGGATCATGGTTGGAGATTGTCTTGAGCAGTTGCAGAAGTTGCCCGACGAGTCGATCCAGTGTTGCGTTACTTCCCCGCCCTATTGGGGGCTGCGGGACTATGGCGACGACGGCCAGATCGGGCTTGAGTCAACCCCGCAAGACTTCGTTGCGGCAATGGTGGCAGTGTTTGCCGAGGTGCGGCGCGTGCTGCGGTCTGATGGCGTGTGCTTCGTCAACCTGGGGGATAGTTACGCAACTAACTCAGCGCCCCGGACGCGCAGTCAATCCGGGGCATGCGAACGTCCGTCAGCGGCGGCCACGGAACTACCCGCAACGGCAATTGCCCCCGGCTTCAAACACAAAGACCTCTGCGGTATCCCTTGGCGCGTTGCCCTTGCCCTACAGGATAGCGGGTGGTGGTTGCGTCAGGACATTATCTGGCACAAGCCGAACCCGATGCCCGAAAGCGTGCGGGATCGATGCACGAAGGCGCACGAGTATATCTTCCTGCTCACGAAGTCGGCGCGGTATTATTGGGATGGGGATGCGATTGCGGAGCCAGCAACGTACCCTAACGGGATGAACGGCAAAGGGCCAGTGAAGTCGCCGCACGGTCAAGGGTTTGCGGCTGGCAGATCGAATGGAGCAACGGACGGATCCCGCAACGCCCGTTCAGTCTGGACCATCACCACGAAGCCGTACAGCGGCGCACACTTCGCCACGTTCCCGCCGGAGTTGCCTATGCGGTGTATCAAGGCGGGGAGCAAGAAAGGCGACACGATCCTCGACCCCTTCTTCGGCGCTGGCACCACCGGACTCGTTGCAATGAAGATGGGCCGGGATTGCATCGGGGTAGAGTTGAACCCTGACTATGCCGAGATCGCACGCAAGCGGATTGCAGATGAGGCGGGGCTGTTTGGATCCGTGGAGGTGGCACAGTGATCAAGCCCACAGACCTATTTGAGACACCCCCCGAACTCTTTGAAGCCCTCAACATGGTGTTTGATTTTGACGTTGACGCAGCCGCAGCCATGGACACGGCCAAGTGTTTCGATTGGTTCGGGCCAGAGCAACCCTTGGAGGAACAACAGGACGCACTCAAATGGGAGGGCAAATGGACCGACCTGGACCCCGATGGCTTTGCCACGTCTGTCTGGTGCAACCCGCCATACAGCCAGCCGAACCTTGAACGCTTCGCCCGACGATGCAGGGACGAGGCTGCCAAGGGTGCCACTGTTGTGATGCTCTGCCCGCACAGCCCAGAAACAGGCTGGTGGCGTGAGTACGTGTTGCAGGCCTGCGAAGTCTGGGATGTGTTTCCGCGTGTGCAGTTCCTGCTTGACGGTGAGCGCAAACCTGGCAACCCCTGGGCGTCTGCTGTGGTGGTCTGGACACCTTTCAGCAGTGGCCCACCTGCCCGACGTTCCTGGACCTGGAAGGAGGCGACAACATGAGCGCCTATTGCAACGAGATTGACAAGGAGGCCAAGTGATGGCAGGCACCGTGCATGGAATAGCAACCCCCACACCTCCCACCCACTGGTGCGCAAAGTGCTGGATCGGGGGCACCACCACCTCCACCGCCGCAGGCCAGCCCATCTGCCCTAAGTGCGGCCGGCCGATGCCAGCCACCACCGGGCAGCAGCCAGGCTGGGGCCAGGCCACCATGGAGGTGAAGCCATGCGCCTGACCGGCCCTTATGTGCTAGTCAAGATCGATCAATCATGCAGCCCCCCCCAGGATGCAGCTGAGTCAGACGCAGACTACAGCAAGCGGCACAACTCCTGGGCCAGATCCGCAGCAGACGCGATGGCCCGGCAGATCGGCAGGCAGATCCCTGATGCCATTCTGAGCACCCCCATGCTTGCCTATGTCTGCAACGTTTGCGACCGGCAGCAATGGAGCCCCCCCCCAGCAAGGCCGCGCTGCGAGTGCACGCAGGAGGCCACAACATGAGCCGATTAAAGGACGATATGAGCCGATTTATCCTGCCGCCTAGCGTGTGCCTGGCCGATGCCCGAGACATGGCAGACCT
>Ga0098058_1000164_pt1 | contig 23822 bp, 36 predicted proteins | sample 19_taG_FD_75061 | JGI IMG/M metagenome (GOLD analysis project Ga0098058, IMG submission 75061) | Marine viral communities from the Subarctic Pacific Ocean - 19_ETSP_OMZ_AT15317 metaG | ecosystem: Environmental > Aquatic > Marine > Oceanic | place: Pacific Ocean | collected 2015-01-19 | reverse complement strand
GAAATTATCTACCACATCTAAATCTAAAAGCTCTACATCGCTTGTTCCATCATCGCGGTAAAACTTATTATCTGACTTCCTGAATACAAGAGTCTTGTAAACATCTTTTATTAAATTTGGTGACGATAGACTACCCATTAAGCTGTACCATAGTTAGGTATTATATCCGTATAAGTTGGTGCTGATACTGATATAGTAGTATACGTTGTTGAGGCAGAATCAGCAGTATCTGTATACCTGTCACTTTTATCTTGTTCAAATGTTATCTGATGTGTTGTCATAATAGCATCATTAAACGCATGTCCAACCTCATTGAAAGATTCTACACCAAATTTTCCTGGTCGCCATGATAAAGCCATTAGAAATCCACCGGTTTTATGTATTTAAAAGTACCCGCTCGCGCGCGATACGCGAACTTCCTTGCTCGTTTAATCCCAGCTTCATACTTCGATCCGAAATACTGTGCAAGACTACCCCCATCAGGATTTCTCTCATATCCATACTGTATTGCTTTCTCAACAAGATGTTCATGGAATTGAGGAAGTATTTCATTTTCTTCGGTAGCCCAAGCATCACTTGCTGAGGGCTCACTAATTCTATCCGCACGTTTATAATAATAGATAGTAGCAGTAAGGTCGTCCTGATCTGGCGATGCAAATGTTGCATTAATAGCATCGTACTTTGCAATGCCTATTGAATCTCGTTCAGTCCACCATACATATCTTGAATGTGCCATTATGTGATATCCCTGATGGCAGGCCGACCAATAAGATGTGGAATCCCCTCAGAATCTCCATCATCGTTCTCCAAGTCAACTGACCGTATTTCTAATATCTTATCGTCAAGAGCATAAAATCTCTGGTCCTTAATAGTGGGAAAGGTAATCGCACTATCCAGCACCCTTGTCCTTGCTGTGAAGTCATCTGATGCCCTATTTATCATCTTAACTATTTCCACGGCTCCTAAGTCAGGGTGATGCTGTTGAACCAATTCAACCATTTCCCCTGCTTTCATTTCTGTACTCCCACAAAAGATGTATTCTTATCAGGACTAGCTCCAGCCATATAAGGAGCCCAACACTGTTCGTACATCGCCTGAACGTACCCTAACTGACCCTGAAGCCACTGATAATCCACAGTATCCTTCTGTATAACAGCCTGATAAAGCTGAATCTTCTTACCTAGATCAGTGGTATACTGTGTAACCTCCTTACCTATCAAGGCTTGGAACTCAGCCATCTCAGTAGCATACTCCTGAAGTCCTGCTGCATATTCAGTATCCTTAGCCGCGAACTCAGTTACATTCTTCTGTATAGTGGCCTGATAAACAGTGCTCTCTTTATTAAATTCGTTTAGTTCCTGCTGTATTGCCAGCGAATACTCCTGGAGCTTATTAGTATAATCTGTTGTCCATTTCTGGAACTTGTTCTGAAGCTCATTATTCTGGTACGCCTGAACCGCATTGTTTACCTGCATCTGATATTCTTGAATCTGTGCGGCATACTTGTTTAATAAATTACCATCATGAGAGCCTTCTAATTGTGCTTCTGTAATATATTCCTGTAACTTGCCCTGATATGCAACATTTGCTTCATTGAACTCATTTAACTGGTTCTGCATAGCCTGACTGTATGCACCTACATAAGTAGTAATCTTAGCCATCTGAGACTGTGCTAACTCAATATCTTCCTCTGTCTCTATCATGTCAGCGAGTGTATTCCACCACTTGCTAAAATTCAGAGTATCCGCCTCTGTTCCAATTACACCAGCATCCATAGCTACTGTTAATTCTTCTGTGACTCCGCCCACCTTTGGAGGGGTATAAGTTGGTACGGAGCCACTTGGATCGGCCACAGTTGGTGCACTGGAGAGGGCTGGTGCATCCAAAACGGCCGGATTAATATCAATTAAAGCATTATCTGTTGTCAGGTCTAAATCTGTAATACTTGGAAATGCTGGGATCACAACATCTGGACTAGCTCCTGTCAAACCTATTGTCGGCTTGGTATATGTAGGGGCTTGCCCAAATCCAGCGATACTTCCATAATCTGGAGCATCAGGTGAAGCTGGTAAAGTATCAATACCAGAAAGATCAAGGTCGGCCACAGCATTAAATACCGTAGTATCAGCATCAAGATCAGTAGGTAAAGCAACTCTTAAATCTATTAGCTTAGAATGAATAACATTCATAGCCACCCATAAAACCACATGTCTGTAAAATTCTGATGGAAAACTAGCAATAGTACCATTTGCATCACTGATCGCACCATATGCAACAGAAGATACCTGAGCAGGAGCAGCATTTGTTGGAGTAGGAAGAACAGTCAGTGTACCATTGAGGATATAGTATTTAGGGTCAGTAATTGGAGCATAGTAAATACTCGTATTATCCCCAATCTTTGCCCTGTACTGGGGTGAAACCGGTGAGCACCTCTTAGAATCTCTCTGCACGTCAAGGATTCTTCCTTTTGCGGTTGTATCAAAAGAGACACCATCCGTAGCATTTAGTACGGTCTCAGCTGCGAACATATGCAACAAGCCAGGGTTTGCTGCTTCAATTCTTGAAACAACAGCCTTTACCGCATCTGGTAACCACTGGACTATCTCAGTTGTCTGTCCTGAGATATCTCCAGCGTAAAACTGTACCTGAGTACTAAAACTAGCCACTATTACGAAGCGGGATAATTGTCGATGTCAGCTACAGTATCGCCAACCCATTCTCTGTAAACCATCGCATAATCAGATGAACCAATAGTAACTGAACTCCATCTCCCATAAATGGTAACTCCTATAGGAATTTCTTCTGTTACAATAGTATCCCAAATATCTGTATCAGTAGACACAGCTGAGACTGTTATAAAGTCAGTTCCACCTGTTGTAAAGGTTGCACAGATCGAACTATACGTATCATCACTAACTGTAGACCCATTGCCACACCAATCATAACCACCTCGACCTGTAAGGATACTCAGGGTCTGAGCTATATCTGTTAAATTTCTTGCCATTACTATCTCCTGTTATTTCTTTTCAGTCTTGGGCTTCGACTTCTTTTTATTCTTATCATAGGCCATGCGCCTACTTTCATCATTTACACTTGGACTTTGATGGGGTCCGCCAACTGTGTTGCTTGTAACCATCTTTTCCATTTCTTTCTCCTTTGAGTAAGAAGGGGGAGGACAAGCCTCCCCCAACTAACTACTTTACTACGCCCATTTCATAATAGCGTGAGTTTCTGGAAGAGCAATCTCAAGACCGGCTTCGGTCAAGATGATGTCTTTCCGTCCATCAACGTTATTATTCTGAACGTTTGTGATGATATGCGTGTCACGACTTACGCCGTTAGCGGCTAGCGGACGATACTTAACATTCTTCATGTCAATCATGATAGAATAGTTCTCCGTCGCACCTCTTAGTAAAGGCTCCTGCACAAAGTGCAGATCACCAAACACAGTATTAACCCGCATTACATTATGGCCGAAAGCACCTTTAATGTTCTGCAAGTCAAGGCGGAATCCATTTCCACCATATTGATCTGCAGCGGTGCCGGCTTCAATTTGGCCGAGCTCAACTGTGTTATGTAAGAAGGAAGCACTACCTAGTTTCTGGAACCAGGCAATAACTTTCCTAGATGCGAGGACTAGCTTCTGACCGGAGTTACCGGATTCAGGAGCAAAAATATCCTCCATAGCGTCAACGAAATCGTCGTAAGAACTGGAAGCATATGTAAAGTTTTTCACTTTACCATAAGTCTCTGTATAGGGAAGTATTCCCCATGAATACCGCTGGGGTCCAGCGGATGCAGACTCATCGGCACCACCTGAACCATAAAGCATTGCATGCTCTATGTCCATTTTGTGCTCCATAAGCTTCTCAGACCATACACGTTTATACTCATCAGGTTTCCCACGATATCTGGTCGCAAGAGTCGTACCGGAGAAGAGAGGAATTGCAGTTTTGAAAATCTGGCAATATCCTTCTCTATCGTAGAGCTCGTCCTTCCAACCCGCTGGGTCGGTTCCACCTTCAGCAAAAGCTGAACCAACGACCTGACCTTTTGCATTGTCAGCAAAAGCACACGTTGCAGTAAACAACGGTGTCAGGTCTATTTGCGCGGCAGCACTGGAATCAGCTGTCAAGTCAGGATTCTGTGAGATAAGGAAATGACGGAGAGTTCCCGCCGTATCCGGAATCATCACAACCTGGCCATTCAGCAAGAACTGTGGCACCACTGGAGTAGTAACTACACGTCCATACTTATCATACGTCACGTCAACCTTCATCATGTTGGCGACTTCTGTACCCTTAGTATAAGACGCGGAGCTTGTTGCTCCTTTGGCATCAAAGTTCCTACGCTGCCACTGGTGACGCTGTTCAAGAAACTTGAAAACAGGGTCGTCAGTAGACGCTTTGGCAACTTTTGATAGGTAGACGAAGAACGGCGTTTGCTCCGGAGCTAGTTCAGCAACCCTCTCACCGAAATTATACATCCGGCGTGAGTGATTAACTGAGCTCGACTGCATGTCACCACCAGCTGTTACGCTATATTGGTCTGCCATTTTGAGCTACCTCCGTTTTAGTCTATGTTATGTAAATGGATTCGAACTTCTATAGTCCGTCACCATTTCATCTATTATCCTATCTTCTTCCGCCTTCGGGGACGTATCCACATTTGCAGACGGAAGAACTCCCATCGGACTTGGTATTGAGGATGCTCTTTTAACCTGCTCAAAGTCCCGGCTAGCGGGAGCTGAAGTTTGAGGTTGAGGTTGCATATTCCCAGTACCTTCATCCATTGCAAAGAGCTTCCATAAGTTATCTACCGTGAGTGAGGATGGGTCTGACATTACTTCGATGAACTTACTGATCCGCGTGTCGTCCGCTTGATAAGTGGTACGGAGATGTTCCGCAACATTATTAATGGCTTCTTGCGCTTCACTATCAGCCTTCTGGCGTTGTATCTCATTCTGACGTTCTTGCCTGAACTCATCGCGTTCAGATTCAATACTAGCCTGGAGATATTCTGTCCGTAAGCTATTATATTCATCCATATTGTCTCTCCATCTTTCTGTATCTTCGAGGTGTCGTGCACTAGCCGAGCTCGGGTCAGTGTATGCTTCCTCACGATTGTATCCAGATGGTCTTTGCGGTCTCTCAGGTGGCGGTGGAAACTCTTCCCTTACCTCCTCAACAGGTTCTTCAGATGGTGCTGCTTGAGGCTGAACCTTCTCAAAGAGCGTTGTCATCTGCTGTTGCAGGACATTGTTTTGCTCTTTAAGCCGGTTATTCTCATTCAGCATCTTATCTGCACGAGACTGTTGGTATTGATATCGGGTTTGATCGTTATCCACTACCTCTTGAGAGGTGGTTTCCTCCACGGGTGCGCGAACTTCTTCTTCATTCGCGGCCACTTCAGTTGAACCAAAGGCTGCTGACTCTTCAGGTGCAGCAGTTCCATGAAGAATTATATCATTAACGATAGAACCAGGTTCTTGCGGCACTTCACTACCATCAAGACGCTGGGTATCTATTTCTGCCATGATTAACTCCTTCTACTTTGAAGAACCTCTACGGGTCTTAGAGGGTGTCTCCGGTTTAGAGGCCTGTCTGACCTCACCTTGTATTTGACCCATGGCATCGTCCAAACGTTTCTCAAAGACGGTACCGGCAGCTTGTGCCTTGTTTGTCGTCTTATCAAGCGATGCATCGAACTTTGCCAGCTTTGCTTGCTGCTTGGCATGATACGCTTCGCGCTCACGCGTTTGCAGGTCGCCTTGTAAGTCTTTTATTGTCTCCTGTGCTGCTTGCATCTGCTGTTGCAGCTTAGCAATTATATCTGTACGCTTTAGAACTCCTTCAAGATCGAATACCTCTGTTTTCTTCAGAACTTCCTGCCTATCTATAATACCCTTCTCATAGGCATCCATGTACATTTCAAGCTGAGCATAGCGGTTTGTTGGGAGAGTAGAGCCGGTAACGACAACAACATCAAACTTACCAACGCTAATATCATTAATTACTTCTATCTCCATTCCCTTATCATCAAACAACCGCTTATTCGCGCTATACTCAGTCAGACTATTATTAGGCTGGACTATCCTCACGACCTTCTCCGTCCTATACAGCTGTTGCATCATTGGTATAACAATTTCTGCTGCCCGAGTAAGCCCAGCCTCAATGTCAGCTTGTTTTGATTTTATCTTTCTCTGTCCGAACTCATCGAGAGAGACAGTAGCTTTGTATGTATGTGGAGCCACTGATGAATTACCCATCATCAATTCATATAAACCAAGCTGATGATCAATGTCATTCTTTGCATTATTCTCATTTTGATACAACTCATTCGGAAGTGGGATAGGTTGCACTGGAACAGGCGGTCCCTGATCAAAATCAACCTCTATAGCCACTCCAGGCTGAGCCCACTTCTGCTCAAACTCTCTCATATCAACGCTTCCCGAAGGAATTAAAATCTTTGTATTCGTACTTGTAGTAGCGTGAGCAATAATTAAAGAACGCGTCTTATTAATATACTCCTGCAAGTTCTTCACCATTCTTACATCGCTCATAGGAAATGGGGTACGAGTATGCATATTCATGAAAAGAACCACAGGATAGTGTTCTGTAGGAAGAACACGAGAAAACAACTTCTTATCTCCCATTACCACACACTGTAGAACCCTTGTTGTTGGAGTAACTATGACTTCTATTGCACCCTGATCAATTAATTCTTTGTAAGAAACTTCTCTTGCCTGTGGAGGTTCAGGTTTCTCTTGCCCTTTAGCTGATGCTTCCTGGGCTACCTGTGCATACATCTCCTGCATACGTACCATAGCCTTTTCTGCCTGTTCAGGATTTGTAAATACCTGTCCCTGGACTAACCATGCAGTCTGCTCTACATACTCTGTATAACTCTCTTCACTTAAAAGGTCTTCTTTACCACTAAAACTTTCTCTTACGAGGTAATAATCAAACATCTCCTTGTAATATCTCTCATATCCACGAATATACTCATCAGACTCTCCAAACGTGGAGAGTGTCTGTGTTGTTACATCTTCAGGGAAAGTAACCTCTCCAGAGTCTTCTCTAACAGTAGCGGGACGGTCTGTAGTAAAGTTGTCTGAGGCAGCGTTTTTTATTGCCTTTTCATACATAGGATACAGACGGATTGCCTGATCTTTTGTATATAAACGGGAAATAATGATGCTTTCCGCATCGTTACATAGCCTATCCCTCGAATTTGGATCAATATAAATATCAAGCGGATCAACATCCTTTACCTTCACATCTCCACGGTTCATATCAGACATCGGGTCTTGATATATAAGTAAAGCACCCATGCCAGTTACATAATAATCATCTATAACAGACCTCATAGCAGCTGTACCATCAGATATCTGCCATATATACTCCAAAAGGCCGTTCATTACCTGAGCAACCTTATTATCACTATCTTCACGTGGAGAGACCCTGAAAGAGGGCCTGTTAGAGGTAAGCATAGCTTTCGCAGCTTCAACAGCAGGATGGATTCTATTAACAACAATCGGAGCCTGGCCACGCTCTTCGAGAGTGCGCTTCTGCTCCGCTGTCCACTGTTTTCCGAGACGAAACTCCCGATCTTCTTGAGCATGTGCAGCCCAGGTATCCCTTTTCATGGAATACGTTTTCCAGAGGTCAATAGTCTCTTCTACGAAAGATTTGTCCGATTTGGACTTCTTATAAGCCAAGCTACCTCCATAGACTTAGGGCGAATTTACATTAGGCAGTCATCCAATCCAACACTTTTGTCATAAGATCATCATCTTTTTTCCCAGGGGTGAATTTCTCCACCCTACATGGAGTAGCTTTCTCTAAGGCTGTCCATATTGCATCTAGGATGTCATCGTTCTTCCCAGCTGGATAAGAAAGGAACTCCTGCTGAGCTGTTATGTCTTCTGGCCTGAAATGGAACATCCCCTTCGCGAGCATGGGAACCAGGCTAATTAACCTCTCAGACTTGCGAGTACGTGGTTTTACCCCCTTTTCAAGTCCGGGAATGTATAAATCCTCTTCCATCATCAGAACCCTTGTTGATTGGCGAAGTGCGTCCTGATATGCAGTAGATTCCACTCTCATACGCTTTGGACGGAACTTCTTATAAATTTCGATAATTTTTGCAGGCTGAAAAGCAGGATTGAGGCGAGAACGGAATATATCAAGAATATACTTATGATTATCATGATCAACAGCAATAGTGGCAATAACAAAAAAGTCAGCACGGGCAGAAAGAGAACTAGCGGGATCAATACCGCAATACACCTCAACTGGTTTGATATCCTTTTTATCACCTATACTCCTCGTCAGACAAGGCTGACCATCTATTCTTTCATAGTCGTAATGATGTAATTTAACATATTCTGGCTTAAATGGGGCTGTATCAGGAGATTGGGCAATATTCATGTATTCCTGATAAAATCCGTTTAAATTGCCAACGCTCTGAAATTCGTCCTTTATACCAAGAATACGCTTCTTATTGAAGCGTTCTGGCCAAATACTCTTCTCATCATCGTCCCAGATAGAATACCACATGGTTTTCCAGGCTGAACTGTCTTTTGCCCAATATAAGAAGCAATCCTCTGAAATAACTGTCCCCACCATAACAATACGCCCATCATCAGATAACGAAGGTATCACAGCCTCAGTCATCCACTTCCTATTCTTAGTACGGGCTTCTGCGGTTAAAGCATTCAGCTCTGACTCAAAATCATCTACAATGATAAGATTTGGCCGTGTATCCCCCTCAATAAAGCCCCTGACCCTCTGGCCAGTACCAACTGCGACTATCCTTGTTCCATTTGCAAGGATAATATCACTTCCAGTCCATCTTGCAGCTGTCGTTGCCCCAAAATCACCAATAAGCTTCTTAAACCTATCAGAATGATCTAAATGGTACTTTATACGACTTAAGAAGTTAATTGACTGCGCCTGGGACTCTGAGATGATAACCATGAACAAATCTTCATCATCTTTCTTGAAAGCCGCTCTATACAGAGGAAGAATGAGGCTACATACCGTACTTTTAGCAGTTCCTCGTGGTGCAGCTATAAGAATACGCTTATTCTTGTGATTTAGAAGATTTTGGTATATTTCACTGTGAAATGGAGGAATATCCTTCCTCAGGGCGGTGGGAAAGCAATATCGGCCAAATAATCCAATATTGCCCTTAAATTTCTTTAATGCTTCTCGTCGGGCATATAATGCCTCATAATCCTCACTTTTCTTCTGGGAGTTCTGCAACTTCAACCTTCTTAGCTATTAATTTCCTCTCTTCTTCTTCTATTTCATCTAACATTCTACTAGTTGAGGTGGCTTCAAGCTGAGTTGTCGTCTTAACAACCTGTTTAGTCCGCATACCATGTAAATCTTGTGCATTTTCTATAAGTCTTACCCAATTCGTCATATTCCCAGACTTATTAGCATGTTTCTTGGCTACTTCAAAGGCTTCAACCATCTCATCCATGACAAAAGCCTCTGTTATGCCATGGTCTTGGAGCAATCTCTGTAATTCTTCACGAACCATTTTCTTGAATACCTCCGATTTCATCCATCTCTTGTATTTTCGGTGCTCTCCTGGCGTTGTTGACCCAATAGCCATGTCGATTGCAATATTCCAGTCGAAAGTCTGGGCGTATGCTGTGGCGAGGTTCTTCATTTTGTCCTGACCGGCCCTTACCTCCAATTGACTCTTTCCAGTAAGAGTATGGGGCGTTCTTCTCCCTTCCGCATTGAATTTCTTCCCAGGGTATTTTGTATTCCAAATGTGATATCCCCATGGTAATCTTAAATATACGCTCTCTGAGCCATTTTGGTTCGGGTATATCTTCTTTTTAAGGACTTTAGCACAGAATCCGTCATCAGAGAGAACAAAATCACCTTCTTCTCCCTCTTTCCACGGTTTATAGCTAATATCTTCCTTATCCGCCTCATCCTTGGTATATATATTATATGTCTTCTGCCCCGAATCTCTGTGATTGATAGTAATTGTATGCAATATACAGAATACTTGTTATAACAAGTCCATTAATGGTATCTGGTACCGTAAAGAAGCTGGGTAAGCTAAATTCCGGAACACTAGGCATTCCCCACGTTTTCCCAGAAAGCGTTAAATAGATACCTCCAGCTCCATATAAGAACAAAAACCAGTCTTTCATTGAATCCTCTCCTATTCATATCCCTAGAAAGGGGTTTTCACCGTGATTTCCCTGGCCATATGACCTGGTTCTTGTGTGTCCGTTTCTTGGTATCAAAGTGGATGTGTCTGTCACAAACCTCAATCCCCTCAAAGCCCGCAGTGATACCAGCAGAAACAACTTTGAACCTATCAGTACCAGTCCTACACCTAATATCAGCAGCTTTCCCCATAGAATGAGCGCCTCCTGTAGGTGCTCCCCCAGTGATCTTTGCATTGTATTTTTCACATCTATACCCCGACGTTATTTTAAAAGGTATACCAGCTAGAACCCTGGCTACCTCCAATTTATCCATAAAGTCTACATCCATGTTCGTATCTCTACAACAAGGACAAGCCAACTCTTTATCCGTGAAATGCCTCCAATTACTCATCTCGGCCTCCATCATGTAGTAATGCCCTATCTGGCATTACTCATATCTTCCAGCCATAAGCCAGAAACCTGTTGATATTCTAGAACCAGACGTATTATTCATATATTGCCAACAATCGAGCCTATAGTCACTGCGGTAAGACCCATTATCAAGGTTGCCGTTATACTCCATGGATGCTGCGAAGTTCCTTGTTGCAGGGGTGGAAACAGGGATATTGGGAAAACGGCTGACATCTTGCTTCTCTATCCAGTGAGTTTCACCGTTTTTGCTCTTTTCTCTCGTTAAGCTGTCGGTGTATCCCGAACCATTCAACGACCCTGTGGTAATGTTCTTCACGTCGCTTCTTTGCCATAAAACCTGTTATTTTTCTTATTTCTCCCCAAAGGACATCATAATCTAATTTACCATTAGATTTAGCATATTTCTTATAATTATTTTCCATATAACGTGATAATTACGTTTTTAATAAGAACCAAAGCCTTGTTGGATATGACGTAATTATTAAGACATAATCTTCATTAAAAATATTTAATATGCAATAGCTATGATTTACTTTAAGCAAGAACCCCTATCCCCCTGCTGTGTACACAATTAACTAACAAGATCAAGTAATACTTTACCTGGTGAGGAAAATCCCGTCGACAAATCCTAATTCTAGAAAAATATTTTAGAATGGGGGGACGAGATACACAATGCAAGACTCCCCATCTCGTTTCACTCGGTGGGGTCGAAACCTCGTTGAGGTTACGTTCAGAGCTCAGGATGGTTCGCTTCGCTCACCTTCGAGCTCTTCTCTTCGAACCGTCTGCTCTGCCCCCATTCGTTGGGGTAGTTGCGTGACACACACGTGTGCGGACTACCCATAGGTGTAACTCAAGGAGATACAACATGGCTACCAATAGTAACAAGGTAACGATTGGTGAGGTTCGACACTCACGTGTGGGTACAACTGACAATAAAGGAGACTTTATTGCTGAGTTGGACCGCAACAACAGACCTTTGCTAAGTGATAACATAGTTACCACAGTAGCAAAGGACGCACCCCCGGCCAAGGCCAGGGTGAGTGCTTCTGCAATGCGTAAGCTTGCTCAGAAGCATAACCTTCCTAACATTGCGGAAGGCGTCGATTACGTGTTTACACGTACATTCGCCTTAGAAGCCCGCGACGGGCGTCCTGAGGCGAGATGGGACTTCTTCCGGCCTGTGTCGGAAGGTGACGTAAGCGAGCTATACTCATAGCTCAGCTCTGTCGGTGAGTGAAGGGGGTTTCATACCCCCTTTATTACACGGTTGGTAATAATCAGCCGAATAACTTACTTGTATTAACGGGGATGTACACCCCAGCTAACAGCTTAGATGAGCAACAGAATGAGGATAGCAATAAAGCTCCTCTAATACAAGTTGAAATTTCTATACTTCGATTGGTCTTACACTCGGTGAGGATTTAAGTCATCCTCGTTAAAAGATGTGACTTTAAGATACGGACCCAATCAGAAAGGTAGAGAGCCTAATGTAAGATAGGGCTCTTATAACTTGGTAATCAACAGGTGTTGGTGGCGTGGTCAAATTTTCTAAGGAGGAACGGCTTCCAGTTCACCAACACTTGTGGTTATCTCATAACAAGGGGATAATACTATGACTACATTAGTATGGTTCTTAATAGGACTCATCTCAGGAGCAGTATTCATGTACATTGGTATGATGGTTGCAGACGCAGTCTATGAACATACCAATTACAAGGATGCTTTTCGTGAAGATATAAACAAGGTAATGCAAGAGGCCTTGGAACAGTATAAGTCAATGACTCAACAAACTCTTGCTCAGTACATCTTGAAGGAGAACTTTAAGGATGAGCCTTTACCTGCAGAGGCTTATGATAAGGAGATGAAGGTAAGAGCAAGTATTAGACGTGCTAATGCTGAGATACTAAAGAGCTCAAGGAAAATGCCTTCATCTGTACCAGGTGGTACAGTGGATGAAGATTCTTCTACTTATGGTGATCCGGATGATGGCAGTTGGAAGGGCAGATAATGGCACAATCTAAGCATCATAGAGCCGACCAATCTGCCAGTGAATGGAAGAAGAATAGTAATAAGCGGAAGCACCACGAACACACCTCAATAAGTTTAGACGAGGATAGCAAGCAAAAGCAGGAAGAGAACGCAGCAAGAATGAAGCGTGCTATGAATAGTTCAGCCACTGAAGGGATATTTACTGAAACAAATAATTCCTGGTGGGCGAAGTTTAAACAGAGGATGACTGCGAAATGAAGTTATCCAGTAAAACTGAGGAGTCAGGTGCTCCATTGGAGAAGACGATAGCGGCCATAGCTCGGATCGAGGCAAGACTCGACGAACTTATATCCTGCGAAATTGAGGCCGCGCAGCTTAGTGAAATGGACAGACTGATAGAAACTGGTTGTTTACCGGTAGAAGCAGCTGAAGTATTGAACTAAGCCTATGCGAGGGCTGTAATTCCGCGGTTTTACAGCCCTTATATTTAAGCTTGGTTGGTATGGGTACGGCTATATTCCGTAGTATAGTCCCTACTAACACATCTAGCGGACCAACTAAGCTTTTATTAATAGGAGGTACTCTCATGATTAAGAAGTGTAATAGAGAGGACTGTCATATTACATACGAGACGACATGGCAAGGACCGCCATATCATAAAGAAAGGGAGGTGTTAGGAGTGTCTAAAAAGAAGAAGGCACGTATCACAATACCAAAACAGCGAGTATTTGCTACTATGGAGCAGGAGGAGGAGCTCAAGCAAGTACTCTTAAACGCGGGATATCCGATAGAGGACATTGATATCAAGGTAGATGGTGTCCGAGTAGGATATTGGAATAGAGTGAACCAGGCAATTTTTGATGATATGAATAAGATCATTGAAATGGACCCCTGGGATGCATTTGATGAAGATACTGGGGACAAGTGGTTCTATGCTTATGACCAAGAACCCAGTACTCCTGTAATTCCAATGTGTGAAATAAAGGTAACAGATGATAATTTTATATTATTTCTGAATTACCTATACCTGAAGAGGAATTTCACGACCTTGGGCATTATCCATGTTGTAGAGAAGCCTCATAAGTACAAGCAGTACTTAGAGGATTATAATAAGGAGAATGTCGAATGAAATGGGTATTCTTAGCTCTTTTAACATTTATTCCGGTGATTATCGGATTAATAATGACGTTGAAAGAGTTAAAACGACTCAGAGGATCAAGAGATGAATGGAGAAATGATGCTTTAAAGCTGAACAAAATTGTGAGACAGCTTGAAGGGCTTAAATCCATTGTCTACTCTGGGCGAAAAGGTAAGAAATATGAGAAGGAATAATAAGCTCTATGTAATAGAGCCATACCGTTATAGTGGAATGTGGGTATTTGATGATCCAGATGTGGGTCTTATCAAAGAAGCATTCGTCGCCGGGGCTGACACCTTGATGGATAGAATAGAAGACGAGTATGGAGAGAACTTTACTCTCATATTTTCTGACTCACAATTTCCTAACTGGAGTGTAAACCTGAAGAAGATGACTTGGGCGAATTTGAACAATACAATAGGCAGTGGTACTTATTATTATGTACCAAGGTATAAGCTCAAAGCTTGGCTTTGTGATGCTTTGTCATTGTATTTTAAAAGGCCACCGAAGAACATCTATGCACAGGTTGTAACTCCTTCAACTAAAGGAGATGAGTAATGGAATCAGCTACTCATAGTTTCACAAAGTGGTTTGCTAAAGGCAGCGAGCTCAATAGCTATGTTAGTACCCTCATGGAGGATACTTCTGGCAGTGCTCTTGTAACAGTAAGCCAGTTTCCTGGATTCCAGTGTATAAATATTGTACATAAAATGGAAGCCCAGGAAGCGGTAATAACAGAAGAAAAGGTACCTGTGGTACCAGAAGTGTTGGTCGATGGTCGACACTCTCCTAATCATTTTGCCCATACAAATAGGGAAAAGAAGTTAGAAGAGACAACGGCTATTATCCGGCACTTGACAAAGAATGGGCAATTAAGCACATTCGATTTAGCGAAGATAATCGGCTGTCATTACACAACCGTATATCAGTGGGCTGCAGGTAATGCAGTACCACATCCGGCGCATCAACAGTCACTGGCACAGCTAGTTGCGTCGTTTGGTAATATTGCCAGTAAACAGTAAGGAGGACTCCTTATGGCCAACATAATGTACACTAGTTTTCATACTGGTGGCCAGTTAGCTGAAATGGAAGCTAACACTCCCGCGGAGATTGCACAATCGAACAGTCTCCCATTGGAAGGCGTGGCTATTTTTGTTAATGATAACGAGGCTGTTCCCTCAGCAGTGCTGAGAGACGGTGATCTCGTATCGTTTCAGAAAAAGTCAACGAAGTCCGGGGACTAACCACTTCGATTTGAACTGTGATGCTTAGAGGGATACTGAACGAAGGGTATACCGTGCAAATCTTGGCCCATCTATACATATCTAGATGGATTCCCCAATGATTGAGGTGAGTATTTAAACAACCTCTAGCATTTAGTTAAGGAGGAATGATGGAAAAGCATAATACTAAGTTAGGTTCAACATTTAGGAATGTTGAAACAATGACTATACATAATAATACACCGTATAGACATTATCCTGATGAAGATCAGGGACCATTTCGTAGTGTTGAAGTACCAGTACATAACATGATGTTATATTTCTTTCCTGGTATTGAAAATGGCAGAACATTAGATCAACAATTACTTGAAGTAAATGCAGTAAAGGCTTTGCTTGGTATTGATGATTGGAATGATACGAGTAAGATAAGAGTATTCTTTACTTCTTCACGTGTTCCTGTGGGGAATGCCGGAGCAGATGCACAATATGCAGATATTGAAGAGTCTGATGATGGTAAAAGATATATTCATGTGACTGTTCCAAGGATAATGCAGTTAAATCTTGGAACCCCGAAGATGAGAGGACGAAGAGTGTATAGATTTGGGGAAACCTGGGTTGAATTACGCATGAGTCCAGATTTACAGGCTGTTGTAAGACATAGAAGAGCAGTAGCTGATAGCAATACTGCTAGAGTTTCATTTGTACAACCAAGGACGCATACTCTGTTTATGACTGATGAGGATTTGGAATTAAGATGTCCTGGTCAGCCCTTTACATCAACCGATGATAAAGAGGGTAGAAAATTCATGGACTTGGCTATACATCCTCATATAAGCAATGGAAATGCTTGTTGGGGAGATAGAGAAGGACAGATGAATAACTCTCAATACAAAGGTCAGATAACTGATTTTCTTGGTGGTTGTAAACAATTTATAAGCATCTGGAATAGAAATGGTGCTTATTGGGACATAAACCAGACTTGGAGATCAATGGAAAGTCAAGGTGGAACACTTAGAGATATGAAACTTGACGATTACATTATTCTGCAAGGAGCTCATCAAGGACGTATACGTGATCATGATGATGGCGATCATATAATACCTGATGAAGTATTGACCGGTATTAGATGTATGAGTACAGTATGGATACCTCTTGTAAAACGTGTAGCAGAGTATACTAAGCTTACTACGCTTGAAGCAAGTCAGCTCATTGGTTCTATGATGTATGATATGGATGTTACATGGAATGATACTATTAGACATGCACTGAATATTGAAGGAATACAAAGGGCAGTCAATGAATGGCAAGAAATGTTTCCAAATTTTCGTATAAATGGATTTGGTAGTGATGCATGTCATAACGATGATTGCTTAGGCAATATACGACTTGATCTTCTTGATTCAATTGCTAATGGCAGTTGTAACGATATAAGACATAAAAGTGAGATTGGTAAATATATTGATTACCAAGATGATGTTCCTGGTGCAACTGAACTTAGGATATATCAGACAGTTGGCCCTATGGGCAATGCATATCTCAGAATGGAAAATGCACAATATTGGCTGAGTAGTATCCAGCAGATTCAAGTTGAGTGGGCATGTTATTGTATTCGTGCCATGACAGACAGAGATTGGAGAAGATATCTTAAATTATCCAGGGAATGGAAGTACCGGGTAAATGGATATAGAGACATCATGTGTGAAACTGATGATGGTTTAACGCCTTATTTAGAAAAGATAGAATGGTATATGCAAACTGATTGGTTCTTTAATAACCTGAAAAAGTGTTTAACACTTCTATCAGGGGGAATAACTAGTTTTGCAAGACAGGCTGGCTTTACTACTTATGAAGGGCATGAATTTAAATCGTTTGCACTTGATATTAATATCAAGAAGGTAAAGGTTGACAAGAAACGTTTAGGTTACAGAAGATTTAGTACATTGTTTCCAGAAGAAATATATCTGGATAGTGCTATTAAACTTTTGCATCTTAATGGCTATAGAACATATCTTGAGAACCTTGTTCGCGAAACCGAGAAAACAAGGAGGAAAATTCGTGAAATTACAATTAACGATACCACTAGAGATGCACCACAAGGTGAGATATTTGTTGAGCCGTTTTCCGAAGATGGAATGGAGCGGGCCAGCGTGGTATAACTTTAAGCTGTTAAAAAGTGGGTATCCAAAGAGTGTTGAGCTGAAACATTTTCAGCCGTTAGACCTTGGTAGTAGTGCAGCTACTGAGTATGAGGCAAAGGATTTAGCAAAAATCTTGAAGAAGACGCTAGAGACCATGCCTGAACTTGGTAGATGTATGATGGGACTAATTCATAGCCATCATAATATGAGTGCATACCATAGTGGTACTGATGATGATACTCTTAAGGAAATGGCTCCGGTGAAAGGATTTTACGGGAGTTTAGTTGTCAGCCATGACAATGACTATGCCTTTGAGTTCAGTTATAAGGATCAGTATGGATTTCCACGGGCGTCTGAAGTAGACAAAATTGTTTATGAAGAGCCGGTGTTTGATCAGAATACTATCTGGAAGAAAGAAGCTGATACTATTCAAAAGGCTAGTAAGAAGGCTAAAGCTCTTGAAGCTAAAAAGACCCCTCAACGGACTATACCTTGGGGTGGTCATTATGACGGCTATGGTAGGTATAACAACTATAATAGTTATAACTATTCTGATGGAATGTCTAAGAGCTTAACATGGGCTGAAATGCAAGCAGTTGATGATGTCTATGAAGAGTTTGAAACTGGAAAGTTGACAAAAGGAAAATTCGATGCTGAAATGAAAAAGTATGGGATTGACCCGCTCAAGTATTTCCTAGGAGAGCCTAGTGGACCAGCCGAATAGGTTTTTACGGAACAAAGACCTGATAGACCAGGCGTATCTCAATGAAGTTCATGTGATAGGAGCAGGGGGCATCGGTTCATCCGTTGTCCCCTTGCTGTCTATTATGGGATTTAAACATGTAGTCGTTTATGACCATGATAAATTAGAGGAACATAATTTATCATCAAGTTTGTATCCCACAATGTTCTTAGATACGAACAAAGCTGAAGCAGCTGTCATACAAGCAAGAGAGTATAATCCAAACATTCATGCTGATAATTTTGGTGAATGGTGGAGTTATATGTGGGATGACAAAACTGGAATGGGAAATAAATATGACTTGAGAAAAGTTATAGTTTGTCCAGATAATATGGAAGTAAGGATAGATGCTTATAATGCATGGAAAGTGTATATAGAAAGCAACCCTTGTATTAGCAATACAGCATTCTTTATTGACATAAGAATGGACGCTTTGGCACTTGAAGTGATTACTGTAACTCCATATAATATGGATGCTTACGAGAATTACTGGAAGCCGTCAAAGGATATTGAAGATGCTCCGTGTACTATGAAGCATACAATATTTACTTCATCAATTTCAGCTGGTTTTGGAGTTAACCAAGTATTTAATGTACTTGGAAAGAGGCCTTTTAATGAGTATATTTGGATAGGTTTGGTGCCTTTACAAATTAAGAAGAAAGGTCTTATTGTTCCTAAATAGATATAAAGCTGCGTGGCTGGTATTGTAATGACCCTGTTGTTATTATAATCAAATGAAACGGTATGTTCCTCCTTTCTAGTCACGCAGATTTATAATTGGAGTAGTATGAAAAAGAAAACTGGTCCGAAAGAACGATATCAATCAGATCAAAAATCTTATTATATCAGAAATTGGAAATGGCCTTACAATGGTGAGAATGATCCATCATATATTAAGGATAAAAGAGAACTCTTTGAAAGAAATCAAAATGGATGGTTTGTTTATTCAGGAGTTAAAGGTATTAAAATACCAAAAGAGTATCAGAGTAAAAATGATTGGAGGAATAGGTAATGAAAACACCTACGGTAAACATTCATGGCAAAGAATATGTAATGGTAAAGGACAGAATTGTTGCCTTTTACAATGCATATCCTTATGGTTGCATTAGAACAGAACTTGTTGACTACAAAGATGGTGATTGGATAGTAAAAGCATATTGTTTTACGAATCCAAACGAGCATCCTGAAACTTATTGTACAGGCCTCGCACATGAATCTCATGGGAGTAGTCAAATTAACCAGACTAGTGCTCTGGAAAACTGCGAAACTTCGGCTGTAGGCCGTTGTCTAGCGATGGCTGGCTTTGGGACTGAAGAGTCTATTGCGTCAGCTGAAGAGGTGAAAAATGCTATTCATCAACAAGGGCATTCTACACCTAACAAGGCACTGGCTAGATAAGGAGGTGTCACTATGGCACATTACAGACCACAAGCAACAGAAGGAGCACGCTCATTTAAAAGCAAAGCTCCTTGGTTAGGTTATCAAAGTGCTTGTATTCGTGAATTTAGGGATAAAACCAGTGAGTATGACTGGGCTGACCTGTATCTGGAAATAGAACTCCAGACTGAAGGAAGTCAGTATCCCCAGAATATGAGAATATTTGGTAGCTTTGATAAAAATCCTGACGGTACCATTAAAAAGAATACGCTTTTAAACAGAATTACGTATTTAGTAGATGCTACCGGCTGGAAAGGCGGCGTTGATAAGAATGGAAATTGGGTAGATGATGATGGTGAGATTACTGATCTTGCTGCAACATTAAATGCTCACTTTGCTGTTCCCAAAGACGTGGACCCTGAGTATAAATACTTAGTCTATGTTTACAAAGAATGGGTAGTAAACAAAGACACGGGAGAAGGTAAAGCCTTCACCAGAGTAGATCCCCGGTTAACAGATAGTACTGATCATACGGCCGTTACTAAGTTTAAGGATTATATAAAATTCCTAAAAGCTAAGGGCATTATAAACGAGTACTTTCCACCGGATAATGATGATGAAGGACCATGGAATGCATCAGAAATAGTTGTTACTCCGGTAAATAGACGGCCTGTAGTAGTTACCGCATCTAAAGAATACGATAAACCTGGTATTAAAGATGCAACATCTAAGCAGGATAGACTCCCATTCTCATCTAGTTAAATGTACTGCGAGATAGCCATAGGAGGCCCTCATAACAGAGGGCTTCTTATGGAACTTGGAAGAGATATTCATGAGTACATTCACAATGAAGGTGAGACTATGCCTATTTACAGGTCAACATATGTCTATGATAATGAGGCAGTTGAATATGTAAAGGCAAACGGTACCTTAAAGAACTTCTTTGGCTCAAGGAGCATTGATGTTGTACCTATCGACATTGATAGGAAAGACAACAGCGATGAACATACACTAGATATTGCTCGATCCATTGTAATGGATTTGGTTGATATGGGAGCCCCCGAAGAAGCAATAATGCCAATGTTCAGTGGTACCGGTTATCATATAATTGTAGATGCAGGAATATTTACATTTCCTGCAAAGTCCAAGGATTTACCATTCATCGTTAAAAGAACAATCCTTGGAATATGGGACGACCTTGATGCATCTATATATTCTAGAACAGGGATATACAGGCTTGAGCATACTCTGAATCAAAAGAGTTCTCTGTACAAGATTCCATTAACTCACAGTGAATTAAATAATATGGCAGCTGAGAGTATAAAGGAATATGCCAGGACAAGGTTTACTAACTTGGAAATGAACCATCTTGACATAATTGGTGAAGGGAATGGGGAATTAAAAAGCCATGTAACAACTAATATCCCAAGTGTAAGAGCATTTACTAATGTAACTGAACCTAGGAATGTCGTTCCTTGTGTTCAGGAAATGTATTCACAAGGACCAGAACATGGTCAGAGAAATGATTACATCTTAAGAATAGCATCACATTTCAGGAGAAATGGAATACACTCTGATGCCACCAAGGCTGCATTGCTATGGTGGAATAAGAACTCCATGAAAGAAGAGATAGTACTAGATAAGGTAGAAAGTGTATACAATCGCGGGTATAAGTACAGTTGTCATGATCCATTAATGGAAAAACATTGTAAACCACGATGCATTTACTATAAACATAAGGACTATCTTGTTGAAACATATAGTGCACGTGATATGCAAGAAGAGTTAGAGTATAGGCTCACTGCTGATTTTACTGGCAGGAAAATAGACTTAGCCAAATTATTTGGACTAGGAAACGTCGATACTGTAATATATCCAGGCGAACTTGTTACCATATGCGGACCAACTGGTTCAAATAAAACAACATTAGCTCAGAATATTGCATTAGCATATCATGCCTTAGAAGATGTAATAGCCAAGGATGAACAAATATCTACATTATATCTTAGTCTTGAACTGTCAAGCTGGATGATGCACAGAAGGAATCTTCAGATTCTAACTGGACAGTCAAAAGAACAAATAGGTAGAAATGTAAAAGAAATGTTCAAATTTCATAAAAATGAACTTGATCATATTGTTGTCCAAACAGTTGCACCTACTATAAATCAGATTGCTGATAAAATACGTGAATTGCAGCCTGCATGTGTAATTGTAGATTATATTGACCTTGTAGAACCCCCAAAAGGGATGAGAGGTGAATATGAGACTATCAGGTACATATGTCATCAGCTATCCAGTTTAGCTGTAAACCTTGATATTATAATCATACAGATTAGTCAAACATCAAGGGAATATAGCAGGACAGAGATACTTGACCTGTATTCTGGGAAAGGAAGTGGAGCAATCGAAAATGCTTCAAGGAAGGTCATGATTCTTCAGGGAAATGCAAAGAGTCCTTACAAAACTATCAAGTTATTAAAGAACTCTGACGGTGACCTCTGGGAAATCGACCTTAAATGGCAACCATCATTTAGAATGAGGAGAACATACGATGGCGACAACGCAGGAGATAGTCAAGCAGTTACTTGAACTGGAAGAAACCATAGAAGGTCAAGTAGAGTCTCAGCATGAACGTGATACAAGAAACACGCTTCAGTTAGAAATTCAACAGAAAATTGAAAGTATAGATGAATTTCTAATAGAAGTAAGAAAGCGTGAATTTGTAATGGACGCTTCTATAGAGGCACTAAAAGAGGAAGAAGATCGGTTAAAAACAAGGAGAAGAGCACTTTCTCGAACAAAAGACTGGTTTAACCAGAAATTACTTCCTTTTGTAATTGAAAAGCTAGGAGATGAGGACGGAATTTGGGAAACTGATATTGCTAGATATAAGTTATATGAAACTTATGGAGAAGTAAAAGTTGACCAATCCCTTGTTGATGATAAATACAAGAAGGTTGAAGTCCGTGAATCTATTGACAAAAGTAAAGCAAGAAAAGATGCAATGAATGCTCATAAAAATGGAAAGTTAATAAAAGGACTTTCTATAGAACGTCTTAAAAGGGTAAGAAGATCATGAGTATACGTGACATTGTAAAATTTAATATATACAATGATCACGTAGAAAATATTAGCTTGAAAGGATATCAATTAACTTTATTCAACCTAATATCTTGCGGGATTGAACTCGGAGAAGATGTTACAAATTCATACATTCATCTGATTATGTCAGCATGGAGAGCCTCAATAGCGGTTCAGTTTATGTTTAATTGGAAATAAAGCCTTGGGGATATGCACTATCATCCTTACCTCGGATTAACCCTACCTATGCGGTTATGATAAGTCCGTGTGTATCCCCAACTTTTAAGGGCAGCTTTAGAGAAAAGCTTGTTCCAATACATCGAACATATTGGAACCAGGCATACAAACGCTTGATGAGGAAAATATCAATCCTTAAAAGTAACCTTAGAAAGCGTTCTGAAGAGAACGATGTAATATTCAACATAACTTTAGATGAGTTAAAAGAATTATTTTTAGAAAACTACGGCAAAGAGTGCAAATATTGTGAAAAACAATTAAATATCAGGACAATAGCATGTGACCATATTATCCCCCTTTCAAAGGGAGGAGATTCTGTAATTGAAAATCTTCAGCTTATTTGCAAAACATGTAATACACGTAAAGGTCCTCTTGATGAAGAAGATTACTTAAGTTTAATAGATTGGGTTAAAAAGCAAACTATGGAAGTAAGAGAATATATTATGAGGAAATTGGCAAAAGGAGGAAGATACTAATGGAAATGAAAAAAGTAACTTTAAATGACAGAGACTATGACAGGGTTATAAGAGCTCTTAAATGTTATAGAGTAGAATGTTATTCAAATGACGACATGCTTGAAATGGATAAAGTTACATCTTTTCTTGAAAGAATGGATAATAATGATATAGGAAAGGAAATCCAGAAGGCTCAAGGGACTATGGTTGCAGGGTGTAAAGGAAGTGACTGTGATTAATCATTTTCAAATTTTTAGTAAAAATTGAAATTGAGATTTACAAGAATTTATTCATAAATTCTATAGATGTATGCGGAGACTTTGTTGAAAATTAAACATAGCGGGGCATTCACTTTCCCGACCTTCCCTTCTCTGTATCTTTCCAGGTACAAAGGCACCAAGGATGTTCCGCTTAAATTATGGCAGTTAGCAAAAAGAGGTTGGCGCAGAAACATTGTTCCAACTGGAATAAAGGAATATGTAGTGGATTAATATTTAAGTTTACTCATGGGGAAGGTAAATCTATCACAACATATCATATAGACAAGAAAATGGCTGGCAAGGAATGTCAGCCAGATGGATGTCATTTCTATGACACCATAGTATTACCAAGCATACCTAACTAATATGCTACCTCCATAGTACTGAGTTAGGTACAGCATCAAGGGTGGATTATGAGGTTGTATCTCCTTACCACCCTTGGTGTAAAGTTTAAGTATCCACCCCTTCTTCTCCCCCTGGTAATAGGACTGGGAGTTCTCCATTTACCATTGCTCCTCCAAGAAATGCAAGAGGAAGGACTCTTGTTAAAATCATTAATGTTTT
>Ga0098058_1000162_pt1 | contig 24106 bp, 32 predicted proteins | sample 19_taG_FD_75061 | JGI IMG/M metagenome (GOLD analysis project Ga0098058, IMG submission 75061) | Marine viral communities from the Subarctic Pacific Ocean - 19_ETSP_OMZ_AT15317 metaG | ecosystem: Environmental > Aquatic > Marine > Oceanic | place: Pacific Ocean | collected 2015-01-19 | reverse complement strand
CGCAAAAAATGATTTAGAGATAACCACTATAGACAGTAAGTCATCTGAGCAGTCTAAGGATCTCATATGCGGTCTAGGAATAGATGTTAGTACTGTTTCTTTTATGGGACTAGATAGTAAGCTTTTATCTGCGGAAGATATTGGAAATGATTTTGATCTTGTTTTTATAGATGGAGGTCATGATTATAAGAGTGTTAAAAATGATTATGAGATAGCTGTTAAATGTTGTAAAAAAGGAATAATAGTGTTTGATGATTTTAGGAATAAACATGCTGGAGTTAAAAAGTTTATTAAAAGCTTAGATGTAACGAAAATTTTAGTTAATACACAAGGTTGGATTTGGAAAAATAAAATGATGGCAAAAACAAAGGATGGAGATGGAATAGTGGATGGTAAAGAGCATAAATCAGGACAAGTCGTTGTCCCTGTTAATATTGATTTGGATAGTAAATGATTAAAGATAAAGTTTCCATAATAGTACCGCTTTATAATTATAAAGATTATATTGTAGAATTAATAGATTCTGTAGAAAATCAAAACTATGATCCATTGGAATTAATAATAGTTGATGACTGTTCTACCGACGATCCATGTACAGTTATCGACCCTTATATTTCAGACAAGATAAAATATTTTAGACTCGATGAGAATAAGGGTTATGCCACAGCTAAAAATGAAGGCATTATTAAGTCTAATGGTGAGTATATTGTTGTTTTAGATGCGGATGACATGTTGTCTCCTAAGTCAATAATTCGTAGAGTTGCTTTTATGAAAAGGAAAGAGGCAAAATGGCTTCATGCTAAGGCTTATGAATTCTCAAATGCTAAACCTTATAAATTTGTATGGAGGAAAAGACAGTTCATTAGACGTTTCGAAAAGATGAAGAAAAATGGTAAATACAAAAATCTTTGGAATACTATTCACGCTCAAACGGTTATGGTCCATCGTTCAGCTTATTTGAAGGTGGGATTGTATCGAGAATCGATGAGATCAATGTCTGATAAGGAAATGTGGGCTAGATTACAGTTTAATGTCGGGCTACCAGCTTATTTTAATAAGTTTGTAGCATATTACAGAATGCATAAAAATCAAATGCATAGGAGTAAAAGTAAAAAGAAGAATCTTCCTAATCTTCTTAAGCAGCTTAATGATTCGGTTAAAAGAAGTAAGAAAGGAGATTTTAGTGAAGTGAGGAAGCTTAATGAGTAATTTGAGAATTTCATTTTCTTGTAAATTGAAGCCTAGTTCTGGAAAGCAAAAATTTGCTATAAGAATCGCTAAAGCGATGCGTAAGTTAGGTGTTAAGATTACAGATAAAAGACCTGATGCTAATTTAGTTTTTGTTAAAGGCATTAAAAAGGGATGTGTTAACATTATGCGTCTTGATAATGCTTGGATTAATAATAAGATGAATTCTGTCGGTAAAAACTCAAAGATAAATAGGACATTGAGAAGATGTAAAGGAGCCATTTATCAAGGAGTTTATTCTAAAAAAGTCTGCGATAAATTTATAGGAAGGTTTAAAAGGAAGTGTGCTATTATACCTAACGGCTGTAACCCTTTTGAGTTTAATGAGAATTTTAAACATAGTAAACCTTATATTTTGGCTTTTTCTAGATGGAGACCTCATAAAAGATTAAAAGATATAACGGTTGGGTTTTTGGAGAGTGGTCTTAAAAAGACACATGATCTTATTGTTTGTGGTGATCCTGATTTTATAGTAAAAGATAGTAGTGTAATATATAAGGGAAGGACAGGTCCGAAAGAGACGAATGCTTTTATTAACGGTTGTGATTTTGTTTCTCATTTAGCGTATATGGATTGTTGTCCTAACTCTGTAGTAGAATCATTGGTGTGTGGCAAGAGTATTTTATATGCAGATAGCGGTGGAATGAAAGAATTGGTTGGAGATAGCGGCTATTTAATACATGATAAATTGTTTAAGTTCAAATTGATAGACTTGTATAATGCTCCAGATTTAGATATGAATGAGATCATTGGCGGGTATAATAGTATGTTAGAATTCAAAAGTGAAGTTAGACACGATTTACATATAGATAATGTTGCAACAAAGTATGTTGATTTTATTGAAAGGGTAGTGGAGAATGCATAAAAAATGGAGACATGGAACTCACGTACCAGTACTTAGATATATATCTAAAAAAGTATTGTGTAAGAATGTAATGGAGTTTGGGGCAGGAGCTTTTAGTACGAGTACTTTTTTAGATAAAAACTATTTTAAGGATTTATTGTCGTTGCACTCTTATGAAAGCAACGACAATTGGATTAAATTGTTGAAAAAGAACTTTGAGCAAGATGAAAGATTTTGTCTTCATAAAATAAGTGAAAAAGTCGAAAAACTAAAAGATTATAAATATATTGATGCAGACATACTATTCGTAGACGGTCCTTCTTTGGAGCATAGGGTTTTTGTTGTTAAAAAAATGAAGCATTTAGCTCCGATTTGTATTTTGCATGATGCTGCTCCCAAGAAGCTAAATGCTAAACGCAGTAAACTTAATAGGCTGATTAAATTGTTTAAGTATAAATCTTTTTTTTACCCTCCTAACAATGTTAATCCTACATCAATATTATCTAACTCTGTAGATGTTTCTTCTTGGGCATCAGAAATTGTATGGAGTGATGATTATAAGAATATTTTGGTTGGTTTTGGAGGCAAGCATGCGCAGAATGTCAAAGGAACAGTTTATAGATCGAAAAAAAAGTGATACACTAGTTATATTAGGTAGCGGATATTCTATTAATAAAATTAAAGATTGGGATAAAATTAAAAAGTTTGATTCTATAGCGTTTAATTGGTTTTGTAATCATAAATTCGTTCCTAATTTCTTTTTAATTCGTGAGCAATCTAATATTAAATCTCGTGTTAATAAAAATGAAACTATTGAACGTTTTTATAATGTATTATCTCAAGATTCCTATAAAAATACATGTATGATTGTGCAGGATCTTAAGCACTCTAAAAAGGCTAATATCCATATGAGTAAGACTGATTTACTTTCTCAAGAAGGCGTTGTTTTAAATGACGTTCGTTGTCTTCGTCGTCCAGACTTTAATTCAGATATATTTAAAAAAGGCGTTATACATTATCGTTGTACTTTATCTAATGTTTTACATATTGGAGTTTTTTTGAGATATGATAGAATTATTTTTGCGGGAGTAGATTTGTATGACTCTAGATATTTTTGGTTGCCTCCAAAGAGTACTCGCAAAAATATTAAGCGTAAGGGTCTTATTTTTAAGAATAAACATCCAATTACTTCTAGTGTTTTAAAGACAGTAAGTTATGCTAAGCAGTGTGGCAATGTAAGAATGTATACGTTGAATCATAAGTCTTTGTTGAAGAGGAAAATTGAATGTATATCAGAAGGAGATTTATGAGAATTGCATACATTTCAAGCTGTAAAGGGAAAGTTCACGATATTAGGATAAAAGCTATTCAAAAAATATTGCCAGATATTAAATTTGATGTATACGTTCCTCCAAAAAAACCTAATGTAAAAAAATATGATGTAATATATTATGCGTTCCATGGACTCTATAAGAGAATGCCGCTTTTGCACGCTAATATGGTTACGTCTGTAACGAGTCATAAGTGTCTGAGCGATTTAAAGAATACGTTAAAACAGCTTAGTAAGTTTAATCGTATTTCAGTTAATAATAAAATGCTTTATAAAGAATTTTCTAAGCATATTGATGTTATCTATTTGCCTAATGGGGTTGACACTAAAAGATTTTCTCCTGGCGAGAGGACATTTGATCCAGATAATATAGTTTTTGGGTGGATAGGAAACACAGATAGAGCTACCAAAAATTTTGAATCTATAATTAAACCTTTGAAGAGGAGATTTAAATTCAAGACTATTGAAACAAAGAAATCAAAAAAATACAAAATAAATCATAAAGATATTGTTAATTTTTATCGTTCTATTGATTTTTATGTAGTTGCCAGTGGGACAGAAGGAACTCCAAATCCAGCTTTGGAAGCAGCTTCATGTGGAGTCCCTTTGATAACTACTAGGGTTGGCAATATGGTGGATATCGTTGTTAATGGAGAGAATGGTTATTTCATAGAATCTCCTTCCTTGGGGTCGGCATTAGACACTTTTAATTTAGCTCTTGATTTATCAAAAAAGGAATATCTCACAATGTCTAATAATATTAGGGATGAAATCCGTAATATTTGGAGTTGGTCTGACAGTATAGCGGGGTTTAACTCTTTGTTTGGAATTGAAAATGAATAAAACTTTAGTTTACATATTGTCTAGTTCTCATTCAGGTAGTACTTTATTGGACCTCATTTTGTCTAGTAATTCAATATCCTCTAGCTTGGGAGAATACGCTCATATTGTTGAAAGGGTAAAAGATAAAAAACCTATTTGCAAATTATGTGGGAGTGATTGTACCTATTGGAGCAAACTAAATAAAGAATTGAATAAAGTGGGCAAGTTAAAGTATCATGATGCTGCATTTAATATTTTTAATACCCCTGTTCTAATCGATTCTTCTAAACGTATCAAATGGATTAATCAAAAAACAAAGTCAAAAAAAGTTGATATAAAAGTTATAAAAATTACCAGATATGGACTATCTACGCTATTAAAGACTAAAAGGAAAAAGGGAAGTATTACCGAGTCTAATGTTAAGAGTTGGATAAAAGGTAATAAAAAGATTGATACTTATATGTCTAGGTTAAAAAAATCCCAAAAATTATTTATCAAATATGAAGATTTGTGTAATTCACCATCTGATATAGTTGATAAGTGTTGCAGTTTTATAGGAATGCCATACGAAGAAGGCATGTTAGATTTTTGGAAAACTAAACATCATTCTATAGGAGGAAATGCAAAACCTATAGGTATGGTTAGATTGTATCACAAAATGGTTAAGCTTGAAGATATGCACCCAGATGTAGTTGATTTTTTCGAACGTAATGGGTTTAGTCTGAAGTTGGATACTAGATTTGCTGAGAGATTTTCTGCTACTGAGGTTAAATTATTTAATAGAATCGCTGGTAAGTTTTGCAAGTCTTATGGATATGAGTGTGAGTTATGAAAGTAACTAAATCACCAGTTTCTAAAATAATTGGAGACAAAAAAGGTAGTCTTCGTACAGTTAAAAATATGATTTGTATCCGCAAAGCTATGGGTAGTAGAAAGCTAATAGAAACACGGATTAAAAATAAGTATAAGCTATTTTTAGGTATAGTATCTAGTCCCAACTTTCATAGGGCTGAAAGTGCATCTCTAATTAATCTATGGTGTCATTGTTATAGAGATCCAAGTAAATATATTCCAAAGGGAACGCCAGAAATTCTTCTATCAGAATCAGATTTTGTAGATCCTTTAAATATGAAGATCTTTAATAGAAAAAAACCTAAATGGGATATGTTTTATTTTACGATTGCTGGTCAAAATGGCATTGACTATAAAGGCATTGATTTGTTTAGTAGGATATTACCTGTAATTTGTGGAGAATTAAATCTAAAAGTAATTATTGTTGTCTATGCTGGTGATGTAAGGCGTTTGAGAATAAGTAAAAAATATAAGAATCTTTTCAAAAAATATAAGAAGATGAAATTAATTGTTATACGAAAAAAAATGAACGCAAACCAAGTAGCTAAAATAATGGCGTCTTGCAAGTTTGGACTATTTCCTAATAGACTCGATTGTAGTCCGTTGCTTATTACTGAGTCTTTGGTAAGGAACTGTCCTGTGCTTGTGAATAAAGATATCTTTGGAGGATGGAAATATGTCAACGATGATACAGGGGCATTTTTTGACGATAAAGATATAGGAGACAAGGTTGAATATATGCTTTCGTCAAAGTTTAATCCTTGCGATAATTTTATGTCTGAGTATGGATTTTTAAACTCTGCTACTAAATTAGCTATGTTTTGTAAAGATACATATCCTTCATTAAGAAAATATAATATGATGAGTTTGTATGGGACAAAATGGGTATATGAAAAATACAGAACCAAAATTTGAAGTGTTTGTAATAACTAATGGACGTAGTACGTTAGATTATTGTTTGAAATCGTTATCGAAACAGACAGTCGATGCTAAAATTACTGTATTGAGAGATAAGAAGTGGGTAGATGCTTTAAATGAATGTTTAGATTTATGTAAATCTGAATTTTATGCTAGAATTGATGATGATATGATTTTTCACAACATGTTGTTTGCTTATTATAATAAGATAATAGAATCGATGTCTAAAAAGATTGGAGCTTATTCTTGCAAATTGTGGGAGGATTGGACTAATCGTCCTGGTGGTTTTATAAAACTATATCGAACAGAAGTAGCTCGTAAGTTGGGATTTAGAGTTAATAAATTAGGGAAGGTAGATAAGCCTTTTTTTAAAGATCTTAGTCGTACAAAATATAAACATGTTAAAGATAGTAGTTTGGTTGGATTGCATGGGTGCGGATCATGGGAGGAGCAGTTGCGTTATAGAGAGATATGGTTAAAAAATAATGCAAAAACATATTATGATGAACCGGAAGAATTGTGGAATGCTCAGAAAGCATATGGAAAAACTCCTGAAGAACAATATAGGCTATTAAAAAATCTCATGGTCAAGAATCGTAAGGCTAAAACTAAGTTTTATTATTTTTGCAAGAAAGGAATTTTGAAATGAAAGTTTTAATATGCGTTCTAACATGTAATAGATTATTTTATTTGAAAAATTGCGTTAAAAGTATATTGAGTTTTATTCCTCTAGATGACGCTCAGATAATGATTACTGATAATTGCACTATAGAAAACGGTATAGACGATTTTTTAAACTCTTTACCACCAGATATTATTGTTAAGCGTTTTAGAGATAGGGTTCCTAATGAGTTGTATAGGGCGATGAATTATGCAATCGAATATTGCATTAAAGAGGATATTCCAATTGTAAATTTTGTGCAAGATGATTATCAGTATGTTTGGAGGAACGACAACATTATTAGAGACGTTGTTGATCTGTTTAAAAAACGCAAGAAAATTGGTCAGATACATACTAATTTTTTATGGGAAAGAAAGTGGAAAAGAAAGAAAACAAAATGCAAAAGTTTGAAGATTAATGATACTTATTTTGGAATATTCCCACCGTCAGATATGAGGTTGTGCGACAATGGATTTACTAGAGTTAATATATATAAAAAGATTGGTATGTATCCTCAAGGGACTGTCTCTTACGACCAAGATTATGAGAAAACTAAAGGGTTTGGCAAAGATAGATATAAAAGGATATTGAATGGAGAAAAGTGGTTTTCTTCTAAATGTCATAGAATAGGTCTTCAAAGGGCGATGTCTTTTCTTCCTAATCAAGGAATGATTTTCAGTTGTGCATATGTTCGAGGCACCAAAAGATTTGGCAAGTATTTTGAGCCTCCTAACGATTATTTTATTAAGCTTTTAGATTCAGAACAAGTTGATAGGATTAAAAGATTCAATCTTAAGAAGCGTTGGGGATTTATAGAGAGAGAGCTTGAGGCAGATGGTTGGGAAGTGGCAGGTGAGGGAAAACATGATGTGTATAGCGATATAGTGGAGGATGTTTAATGTATAGTATTGGCAATTTTGATAATTTAGATTCTTTATGCGTTATATGCAGAGGTCTTTCTGCTTCCAGCGTTAAAAAATATACTGATAAGTTTTCGCACTGTTTTATTGTTGGTCAGGCTGATAATCTTTTAAAGAAAAGAGGTAAACATTTAAAGAAAAAGAAAAAAGTCCTTATTCTTAATAAGTGCGCCATTACACCTAATCAAAAGATATGTAAAATGAATGGAATTAAAGATTTGCAGGCTAATTTTGGAAAAGAAATAGAGAAACCTTTAGCTCCAGAGAAGATAGCTCTTTTTAGAAAGATTAAAAGAAAAAACAAATGGGCGTCGGTCCATTTGGCTCCTAAAGGGTTGATAGAGCGGCGACCAGTTGATTACCCTAGATGGTGTACAACAGGTTTATTTGGAGTAGATCTAGCTTGTTTCTATGCACCAAAAAAAATTGTTATATTTGGTTTGGATTTTTATCATTCACGTTATTTTTGCGAAGAGAAAATAAAAGCTAGTATTAAATCTAATAAAAAGAGAGCGGATGAAATGCTAGATAATTTTTATGCTATTTTGAGGCGTGATAGTAATGTCGAGTTTGAGATATATACTAAGTGTGATAAGATAAAGAAATTTGACAACTTAACAATTCATTTGGTGTAGATTGTGATATTTAAACATGCAAATTACGATACGATGCCTAAAGTAAAACGGGTAGTTGTTCTTGCTGCTGGACCTTCAGCTAAAAAAGCCATTGATAAGGTCCGTAAATGGAAAGATAAAGACACAGTAGTGATAGCTACAAATTACAGGTTTCCCATTAAGGCTAATTATACGTTTTTTGTTAGTCCTAAAGTTTTTCAACAGCAACACAAGAATGTTACTGGCAAGATTGTTATAACAAAACCCTATATAAAAATAGGACAATATCGCAAAGATAAAAAAATAATGAAACGAATCGTTATTTTTAAATGCGGGAAAGAAAAAGTTTGGAATATAGATAAAATAGATATTGACAAAAATGGAGTTGTACAACACGATATAGCTAGTTCTGGGTTCGGAGCGCTTCTTCTTGCAACATATTTTGATCCAACAGAGTTGTTAATTTTAGGGTTTGATGGTCCGAATAAAACAGGTAAAAAATATATTCTTAATCATTTTAACGGTAAAAAGCAAAAAAGAAAACTAGATGAACGGCATTTGAAACTTGATAATGACTATAGGAATTTTATGAAAGACAAAATGATTCCATATTTATTTAACTCTGGGATCAAGAATATTTTTTTATGTAAAGAAGATAGGTTTAGGGGTATAGATAAGAGTGAATTGAAAATAAAGATTTTATGATAATCAACATATTAGAACCTGATGTATTCAAGAACGCAGATTGGTCTCTATTGGGGGAAATTAGTTTCGGAGAGAAAGATTGCGATGTGTTAGCTACGGGATTACTTCCTATAGTTGATGCAGATTTAGATAAGTACTCTAATGTTAAATATATTTTGAATCCTGCAACTGGAGCAGATCACATATCAGTTTCTAAAGATGTTCGGGTTATTTCGCTAGTTCCATCTGAAGTTGAATATATTCCAGCATCCTCTGAATTTGCCATGTTGTTAATATTGTCAGTTTTAAGACGTTTTGATGTGGGTTTAACACATTTTAGTAGAGATGGAATGGATCCAGGGGAAGATATACAAGGCAAGACTATTGGCATTTTAGGGTATGGTCGTATTGGGAAAAAAGTCGCTAAATGGGCTAAGTCGATGGATGCTAATGTGATTTTTCACGATAAAACAGATGGTTTATCTAAAGAGGAAGTTTTAAGGAACTCAGATGTTGTTTTACTGAGCATCTCATGTACTCCAGAAAATAAGCATTATATGAATTTAAATGAATTTAAGCTCATGAAACCTCAATCTTATTTTGTCAATATATCGAGAGGTTTTTTAGTGAATGAATCAGATCTCATAAAAGCTATTGAAGATGGAGAAATTAGAGGAGCAGCTTTAGATGTTGTCGATAATAAAAAGAAGATGAATGAATATGCAAGTTGGAGCAAAAATATAATTATAACGCCTCATATGGCTGGATATACAGTCCAATCACAAAAAAAAGCTTGTGATTTTGTTATTAAAAAACTTTCGGAGGAGATAAAATGAGAAGAGTTGCAGTTGTAATTAATGCTAGATTGCAATCAACCAGAGTTCCTAGAAAATTGGTGAAACCGTTTGGAGATACAACACTATTGGATATAGCGTTGAAGAAACTGTCAAGCATAAACGCTGACGAAAAATATCTCGCAGCATGCGAGGATGATATCTTGGATATATATAAACCGTATGAAAAAGATGTCGGACTTCTGTTTAGAGACCAGAAATCTGTAGCGAAGGGAGAAAACCCCCATTCAGTTTCGTTTGCCCACTATGCAAAAACTGAAACTAAATGGATTATTATTATGAATGCGTGTCTGCCGTTTACAAAAATTGACATGTACAATGAAGCTATTGATAGATTTAAAAAAGACGAGTCTATACGAACTGCGACATCTGCTATCAAAGAGCATAATATGTATTTTGATGAGAAGTTTCAGCCGATAAACCTAAAGGATAGGAATTTTATTTCTAGTAGGAATACTGCTCCTATTTATAAGATGGCAAACGCCTATCATATTATAAATAGAGATTTATTTTTATCTACTGGAAAGCTTTGGGATTATTCCGAAGGTAATCCTTTATTTATGGAAGTAGATCCTTTTGATTGTTTAGACGTAGATACACCGTCAGAATTTAGTTTTTGCGAAGAGTTATACAAACTACGTAACTAGAAAGATATTAATGACTAAAATTATAGTTGAAATTGGAGCCAATCATGGTGGAGATATGGATTTGGCTAAAGAAATGGTAACAAAAGCATCATTGGCAGGTGCTGATATTGTTAAGTTCCAAGTTTGGTCAATTGATAACCTGATAAAAGGTCCATGGGACAATGATGGTCGTTTAGAGTTATACAAACAATCTCAATTAAGCAAAGAGAAAATCGCTGAATTGTATGAATTTTGTTCGGAAAAAGGGATAAAGTTTCTTGTAAGCGTTTTTAATAAAAAAGATTTAGCTTTGTTGCCTGATAGTTATACTGATATTATTAAAATACCTAGTACAGAAATTGATAACATAAGTTTACTCGAAGCATGCAGATATATATTCGATGATATTATCCTTTCTGTCGGTTCGTCCACAATGGATGAAATTGATAGAGCTTATAGTATTTGTACCCCTTCTTGCATCATGCATTGTGTGAATATGTATCCCTGTCCTTTTGAAGATGCGAATCTTAACCGTATCGATTCATTGAAAAGATGGTTTCCTAGTGTTGGTTATAGCGATCATACTATTGGTCTCGCTGCTCCTGTCTATGCTATAAGCCATGGTTGCGAATATGTCGAAAAACATTTTACTATAGATAGGGATTTACCAGGTCGAGATAATCAGTTTTCCATTATGACAGATGAGTTACGAGTTCTTTGCTCCATTAGAGACCAAATACATACTATGACTCAAACTAATATTTTGGATTATGTTGAAGGCGAGAAAGAAATGAGAGAAATTTATAGAGGGAGGTGGGGAAGATGAAGAAATTAATGGTCCCTATTGTTAACAGAACTAATTATACTAAGTTACGTCCAATTCTTACAAGATTGAGTGATGTAGAATTAGATATCATCCCTAGTTCTGGAATCGTTGTCCCGTCTTTAGGGGATGGACTGAAAGATGTCGCCGAAGATTTGCAGATAGGCTCTGTAGTTGATTGCTTGTTGAAAAACGATACTCCAGAAAGTATATCAAAATCTATTGGAATCTCTGTTATAGAGCATGCTAGAATAATGAGAGATGCTCAGCCTGGAGCTTTGCTTGTAGTTGGTGATAGGTTTGATATGTTTGCGACAGTTCTCACGGCATTAGTTGAGAATATCCCTATTCTTCATATTCAAGGAGGAGAAAGAACTGGTTGTATTGATGATAAAATAAGAGATATGATCAGTTTATGTTCAACACAGCATTACGTTTCTACAGAGCAAGCAGCCGAACGAGTCCGTTCTATTACTGGTTCTGATAAAGTTTTTAATTATGGTTGTCCTGCTGTAGAGTTAGTTAGTAGTTTGCCGGTAGGAAGACAATTAGATGTTAGTAAATTTCATAAGCATTTTAAAGATGGAATACCGATATCTCCTGGTGAAAAATATTTTTTAATTATTGTTCATCCCAATACAGTAGAATATGGAGATATAGACATGAAGGTTATCGTTGACGCAGTTTCGACTTTCGGTCTAAAATGTATTGTAGGATATCCCAACGTTGATACGTATAATTCTAGAATAACTGATGTTATAAGAAATCATAAGACTGATTTTATTAAGATAAAGCATTGCCCTGTAGAGGATTTTGTTCAACTTATGGCTCACGCTTCTTGCATGATAGGAAACTCCAGTGCGGCAATCAGAGAAGCATCGAGTTTTGCAACTCCAGTTGTTAATATAGGTACAAGACAGAATAATAGAGAGAGGAATAGCAATACCGTTGATTGCAAGTGTTCTGAGGATGATATAATCCGATCTATTAGTGATGCTATGGCTCTATCTTTAACGAAAAATAATGTTTATCATCAATTCGGAGGTATAGATAAGATATGCCATAGCATAAGGGAGTTTTTATAATGTTAGCTATTGTTGAACCTGAAATAGAAAGTTATTCGCCTTTTTCTTATAAGGCTATTATAGACAGTTTATCAAGTGGAGGGTATGATATCAAGTTTAGGCGTTTAAGGAAAAAACTTAAGAAGAAAAGGGCTATTTATTATAAGTATCCAGTATTGAATCCAGATGAACTTTCTGATGCAGATCTTTTTGTCGTTTTTAGTCCATATGCTACTAGTCATAAAGCTAAGAAGTGGAGTAGACAGTATAGTGTCAAACTTTTGCATCTTGAGGCTGGATTTTTTTATAAATCGGCTTTGTGCGATATAGGAGGTTTTTGGGGGGAGGCATCTGTATATCCAAATATAAAATCTATTTTGAAAAATATAGATATAAATGTGGCTCAAACATGGGCTGATAAATATAGACACTATATAGTATCAAATAATATCAGCAAGCGAAAGCAGGAGAATAAGCATACTAATAAAACGAATCGTTTTGTCTTTTTACCAATGCAATATATGGATGATCAAAGTGTATTGAGGTTTGGCAGTTGTCCGTATCCAAGGTTTATGAAGGAGGTTGCGAGGTTCTGTAAGACTAATGACCTGGATTTGTTTATTAAAAGACATCCTCACGCATATCGTAAAGAGCCTAAAGATGTTAATAGGATTGTTAAGCGTTTGAAGAGGATTCATTCTAGAACTTTTATAGTAGATGGATCTATCCATTGGTATTGTCAAAATTGTCGCGTCATGGCTGGTATGAATACTGGAGCTATATCTGACGGACTTATTAATAAGACTATTATGACTCATTGTGGTCAGTCCATATTTGAGAAAAGTGGTTCAGTAATTCATAATAACGACATACAACAAGGATTGCAAGACGCTTTAGATTTAGATGATAAAAATTACATATATGAGCAGCAATCTCGTATGTTGTATTTTTTATATCATAGATATTTACTTTTAGGTGATACTCCTTTTGATTGCGAGATGACCAATAAGGAAAAAGTTGATTCCCAGTTAGGATTATTGTGAAAAAACATATAGATAACAAAAAACAAAAAGAGTTGGAAGTTTATCTTTTAGACTGTTATGTTTGTGTAGATGAGTTGTGTGATATGTTTAAAGAGGGTATACCGAAAAAGTTGGATGGTAGAAAAGAATTTGATAAAGCTTTTCGTAAGGGGTTGTATCTTGGATCACCAGGTAAAGATGTCTATTTTAATCTTTCTAAATTGGGAATGAGTGAGATGCGTATGGTCGCAAATGCGATGGCAAATGCGTTCCCTGTCGTTCCTCCTTCCGATCATATAGCTTATGCTGCGTGTGTTAGGTATATCTATGGATGTTTTGACAAACAGGGGTGCTTGCTCTCCGAGGACCATAAGAGTATGATGTCAGAAGTTGATGAGGATTGGTCACTGTCTGATTTGTTTATGTCTATGTTTGTAGAAGAGTGTGAGGCTCAAGATAAAATGTATGGTATTGTTATCTATCATGAGATGGTTGGTCATCGAATAGGAGATAGATTAGTTATAGAAAATGACAGAGATCATATTAAGTCTATGTTGGACCATTACAGCGAGTCACAAAAAATAGCTTTGCAGATAGGTTGTTTAAAGCATACGTTTACGCCTTTTTATTGGGGAGCTTGTTATTTAGAAGGATTTGATTCGACATTAGCTATTCATTATCATAAAAAAGCCGTTAAGAGTATGGAAAGGTACTGTCCTGATACCAGAGAGGGATATAAGAGTAAAGCATCTCATTCTATAATGTATATTAAAAAGAACGTTCCTAAAAATCAATGGAAAAAGTTTAAAAAATGGCTATCTAAATGCAAAAATCCTTGTATTGTTAAATCTAGAAGAAAGTTTATAAAATGAGAAAAATTCATAAAAGATACGTGTATATAATTGACGAGATACGCAAACTGATACCTGATGTACACTTTGATACGATATTAGATTGTGCGTCAGGGGTTGGGGATGGATCTAAACATTTAGTTGAAATAGGCTCCAATATTATAGGTATTGATACAGACAAAAAGTTGATAGATGAGGGATGTCTTGAGTTTTCATTTTTAGATATGAGGGTTGGAAATATATTATCATTAGATGTTACTGATGATAGTGTAGACTTTTTTGTATCATCTGAGACATTAGAGCATATTGTAGTTCAAAAATTACCGAAAGCTGTTGCTGAGATTTCTAGGGTTTGTAAAAAATGTTCTTATCTTTGTATAACCGTTCCTTCTAACAAGAAAGAGTGTTTAAAAGGGAAACATCATAAGACATATCTTAGTTTAAAGTATATTTCAGAGTTATTTGCTGTACATGGATATTCTGTTGTACATACATCGGTTTTTTTAAAAAACGCTAATCGTCCGCGTCGTGGAAACCGTGTAGTTATTTTAGAGAGGACGTAATGACAGAATTATATATGACTGATAATTGGAAGAGGAGGGGGAGTGCTTTGTGGATTGTTGCGAATATGTTACGGCATTATCATCAAGTAGAGGTAAAAACATACAATAAAGAGAAGAAGGGTTCATTGTTGTCATATAATGAATTTCCATCTACTTTAAAAAAAGGAATGAGGTCAACAGTTTTAGTCGGTGGATTTAAACTGAATGATAATGGAGTGGCTCGGAATATATCATGGAACCGTGTTAGCAATATAGTTTTTAATTCTGATTTTTATAGTCGAATATGCTTATCCGCTTTTAATATAAAAAATCATCAAGTCATTCACATACTTGGTGGAGCACCATCAGATCCTAATATGTTTGATCCTTGTACTGTACCAGATAGAGATACAGATGAGTTGCATTTTGTTGTTTGTGCTAAGTGGTGGAAGCGAAAGTTTAAGCGTTTGCGACAATCTGTTAAATTGTTTAACGAATTTATCCTTCCAAAATATCCTAACAGCGTTTTACATATTTTGGGGACAAAGATAAAAGGAGAGGATAGAAGAAAGGGACGTATTATATATCATGCTAAAAGTTTTCATAAGCAAATAGTTCCTGATGTATATCGTCGTTCTCATATACAATTGATTTTAACTCCGTTTGATACTGGACCTTTAACTCTAACGGAGTCTCTTCATTATAGGATACCTTTTGTATGTTCTACTAATTGTTGCGGACCAGAAGTCATAGAGGCAGTTTGTGGGCTACCTGGCGAGGCTGTTGCTATTGATAAAACTCTTAAATCGGTAAAAGATTTGCGAAAGTGTAAACCTATAACTAGAAAGGGGCATTATAATCGTGAAATCGATTACGAATTGGTTCTTCAGTCTATTTGTAAAATAGTCGATAATTATAATGAGTATGTTAGTTGGAGTTGGACTCCAGATTTCAATTATAAAAAACAAGCAGACAAATGGATGGATGTATTGTTTGGATAGGATATTTATATGGATTTTGAAGAATTAATTTGGTTATTTACCTCTGATAAAAGTTCTAGAGGCGTTGTTAGATTAAATATTGCAGAAGGGGCTTTATTGTATAAGTTTTGCAAGAAGGTTGCTGATGGGAATCTTTTAGAGATAGGAAGGAAGTATGGAGGATCAACAGTATTAATGTCTGCCTCTTTGAATCGTGGTCATTTATATTCATTGGATATTGCAATGAATAGTGATGTCGAAAAAAATGTTGGATCATATAAAAATAAGGTTACTTTTATAACAGCAGATTCAAAAGAGATAGAATGGAAATTGCCTTTAGATCTAGTATTTATAGATGGAGACCATTCGTATAGCGGAGTGAAAAGTGACATTAAAAAATATCATAAGTATGTTAAAGATAATGGATACATAGTATTTCATGATATTATCGGGAAAAAGAAAGAGCTTTATCCTCTTCTTGAGAGATTTTTATTTCGTAAAGGTTGGGTCGAGGCAGGGCGAGCCGATTCTATGCTAGTTGTACAGAAGCAAATAGTTTAAGCGAACAAGTTAGGACTGTAACAAATTGAAAATAAAAACTCCTATTATTGGTATCCCTAAATGGAAATGGAAAAAACAGCTTGTTGGATATGCAAAAGAAAATCCTAATATTTGCAATATAGATATTGTTGATTCGTGTTATGAGTGTTCCAGACATAAAGAGTTGTTAAAAATGGTTGATATTTCTGCCGATATTAGTTCCATTGTGAAAAGCGATTATTACATATATCAAAAGACAAAAAATAAACACAAAAATATAATGAAAAAAATTGAATATTTTAAAAGTTTATATAATAGTATTTTGGAGAAGGGGTGTTTATCAATTCCAATAATAACTGATGATGGTTGTAGATTAGATGGTTCTCATCGACTTTCTATACTTTTACATTTAGGCGTGAAGAGATTTGATGTAAATGTAGCTGTATATGAAAAATGTTTTAGCAATCAAAAATCAAAAAAAATAAGAAGTCGTATTGTTAAGTATAGAAAAAAGATATATGGAATTTAAACATTTAGGAACAGAATATGAAAATTGATCAATTTTTGGACAAATATAGATTAAAGAGGATGTCTATTGAATATTCCGATCTGTCAAAAATATATATACAAAATACACCGAATAGACCATTAGATCTTTTATTTAGTCAAAAGAAACCTAATTATTTGTTGTCAGAGTCTCCTCATTTTGAATTGGCTTCTTTATATATTAAAAATGGTTCAAAGTGGTTAGAAAAGAATTATAAGTTAACTTTATATTATAAAATGTGTAAATATTTTTTAAAGAAGAATCCCGTCAATACTACACTCAAGATGATAAAAATATGCGATTCTATCAAAAAAGGATATTTAAGAAAAGGATATGAAAATAATTATATAGTTTTGTTGCTAGAGCCGTTTGCTATTTCTAGATATAATAGGGAGATAGAGTTTTTAGTTCCAGAAATATTTTCAGGACATCATCGTGCAGCTATTCTGTTGGCTTTGGGATATAAAAGTGTTAAAGTTATTATAGCCGAAGATGTGCAGAAGGGTTTTTGCGAAAGTCGTGGTAAGATACATGACTTATGTGTTAAAAATAATCGATATAAATGAGGAGTAAACAGTGAAACAGTTTCATATATTAATAGGTGGTACGTATTTTCTGGAAGATCGAGTTGCGTTTTTTAACAATAAAGAGTTTGATAGCGTTTCTAAATCATTGATTATTGATAAAGTAAAGTGGGATTGTGTAGATAAGTGTAAACAAATTGACATCAAAGGAGATGTTGTTTTTATATTTGGTCTCAAGCGATGGGTTAGGAGATTGTTGAAAAAAAGATATAATATTAATAAGGTTAGAGATAAAATTTATAATTTTATTGAGAAAAATGTAGGATCTTCAGTTCCTATTGGAGTTCTAGATGATTTAGATGTTAGATCCGCAAATCAGTTTGGTAGACCTATTTGCAATAAAATTATAAAAAATTTGAATTGCAAGTTAGTTTTACTTCGTGAATATCTTGAAGGTAAAGAATATCATGAGCTTTTTTGTCCGTTTGACATGTGTAGCATAGATCGTCCGCAATATATAAAAAACATAGATGATAAAAAAACTGATATATATTTTAGAGGCAATGATTCTTCTAAGGAAAGAAAAACAATAATTAATGGTTTGTTAAAAAATGAAAAAATAGTATCTCAGTTGAAAGTTTATAAAGGGGGGGCAAAATCTAAAAATAAGACTTCTTATGAAAAGTTTTTTAAAGAGTTGTCGTCTTCTAAAATCGGTTTAAATGTTAAGGGTAATGGTTATTCGTGTTATCGTTATCATGAAATCTCGTCTGTAGGATCTATCATTGCCACTCCTAAGTATCCGCTTGTGATAAAGAATGATTATGAGCATATGAAGAGTTGTATTAAGTTTAAAAACGTCAATCATTTACGAAATGAAATGAATAAGGTATTAAGTTCTAAAGATTATCTCGAAGAAATGACGTTTAACTCTATAGAGAATTTTAAAGAACATCATACTACTGAGAAACGTTTCATCGAGTTTATGAATCATTTATATAATATCGGAGCATAAAATGAGAATTAATAAAAAAATAAAACAAGAGTATAAAAGCAACGCAAGTGGAATTATGCAATTTCCTTGTGAGTTAGAAAATTTTATGAGATTTATGATAGTTAATAATGTAAAGAGCTATTTAGAAATTGGAGTAAAAGGAGGAAGTCTTGTAAAGTTTATAAAAAACACTCTTAATCTTGACAACATATATGCATGTGATATAAATAATATAGAACCACTTGTGCTAGACACGGATGTTAATTTTTACCATGGATCTTCTAGATCAGATGGATATATGAAATGGAGAGAATCTTTAGGTCATATTGACATGGTATTCATAGATGGAGAACATACATATAAGGCTATAAAAAAGGATTATCAGATTGAACAAAAATTTTCTCATAGCTTTATTGCCTTTCATGACATATGTAATAAAGGGTATTCTGATTTAAGAAAATTTTGGTTGGAAGAAGTTCATGGCGAAAAAACCGAGTTTGTCAATTGCAATCCACGATCTAGATTAATCTGTCTCGCTCATAAGAATAAGGAATATATGAAAAAATATAAGAGGAAATATGGGACTTCTTGTGGTATAGGTGTTTGTTGGAATAGTCCATAAAATATCTTATTAGAGGAGATGATATGAGATCAATTGTTTTTGGATCAGCAGGATTTTTTGGGAGTCATTTGTCAGCGCGATTGTTGAAGGACGGATTTGATGTTATCGGTGTTGATAATTTGAGTACTGGTTCTATGGATAATATCAGATGGTTAGAAAAAAATGATAATTTTAAGTTTATTAAGCATGATATTGTCAACCCTATCAATATTGATGGTCCAGTCGATTATATTTTTGATTTAGCTTGTCCTTCTAGCCCAGTAGATTTTAATACCATGAATTTAGACATTTTGAGAGTGTGTAGTCGCGGCATGTTTAATATGTTAGAGTTGGCTCGCATTAAAGATTCTGTGATTCTTCACACTTCTACTAGTGAAGTGTATGGAGACCCGGAAGTTCATCCACAAACAGAAGATTATTATGGCAATGTTAACCCAATCGGACCAAGAAGTGCATATGATGAAGGAAAACGATTCGCAGAAGCTACGATGGAGGCGTATCGTTGTAAATATAATTTAAAAATACGTATTGCAAGAATATTTAATACTTATGGACCAAGAATGAGACAAAATGATGGCAGAGTAATAACTAATTTTATATGTCAAGCTATACGAGGAGATTCACTTACAGTATATGGAGATGGATCTCAAACACGAAGTTTCTCTTATGTCGAAGAGCAAGTTGAGGGTTTAATACGGTTAATCATGTCTGACTATACTAAACCCATGAATATAGGAAATCCTGTAGAAATGACGGTTAAGGAATTAGCAGAGAAGATTATTGAGTTAACTAATTCATCCAGTGATATAACATATTTGTCTTTGCCTGGAGAAGATCCTAAATTGCGATGTCCAGATGTTTCTCTTTCTAATCGAGTTCTTGGGATATGGGATAGAATAGATCTTTCTGATGGGTTACGTTTTACCATCGAACACTATATGGAGATTATTTAATGTGAAAGCTTTAATCCTTGTAGACAGACTTAATTGGGCGTACCACTCAATAGCTTTAGCTTGTAAAAAATACAACACATCTAAACATTTAAAAATAGACATAATACACATAAAAGGTAATGTTAAAAAGATAAAAAAAATATATAAAAAATATGATCTTTTTTTTGTTATGGGATGGCAAACATATAATCTAGTTAATTTTTTACCGAAATCTGCGACTTTGACTGGTTTGCACTCTTTTCATAGTTGGGACGATAGAAGAACTACTCCTGATACAGATGTTACTCCTCCTGATCATCTTGTAGAATTTTTAAATTCTTTTAAAGGAGTAAATGCAGTTTCCTTAAGATTGACTTCATTGTTTAAAAAATCTGGAGTTAAAAATATCCATTATACACCAAATGGAGTTGATACAGATATATTTAAAAATTATCGCAAGCTACCACTTGACGATACTTTGACAGTTGGATATTCTGGTTCAAAATCTCATGATTGGAGAAAAGGTGTTACAGAATTTATTAAACCGGCTGCTAAAAAATCAAATGTAAAAATCAAAATTGCTATGAGGCATTCTGGAGATTATGTGCCATTAGAGCAGATGTATAAATTTTATAATTCTATTGATTGTTATATTTGTGCTTCCCAGTCCGAAGGCATGTCTTTGAGCGTTTTAGAAGCTGCCGCTTGCGGTCGTCCTATTATCGGAACTAGGGTTAGTGGAAATGTCGATATAATAAAAGATGGTATGACAGGGTTTTTAATTAATAGAGATGTAGAATCTATATCGAAAAAAATAGATTTTTTAAAAAATGTTTCTGAACTAAAAAAAATGAGCAACGCGATAGAAAATGATGTGATAAAAAATTGGTGTTGGAGTTATAGGGTAAAAAGTTGGATAGATTTTATAAAGGATTAAAATGGTAGAATATAAAAAGAAGTGGAATAAATATAAAATAGGTAAAGTTAGATGGATTAATAATCGCAAAGAACATCCTGCTAGAAAATTGTTTATTGATTATATCGAGAAAGATGAATCAGTTCAATCTATTATAGAAGTTGGTGGTGGAGAGCTTGTAGAGGCTACTGCCATCAAAAAATTTCGTGATGGTCTTGAATATACGGCAGTCGATATATCAGATGTTTTTTTAGGATACTGTAATAGTTTAAATGAATTTAATTGCGTAAGAGGAGATATGTGCGAATTGCCATTCGAAGATAAGAGTTTTGACCTTTTTTTCGCAAGTTCTGTCTTAGAACATTCTCCTAATGTAGCAAAGACTATATCTGAGGCTGCAAGAGTCTCTGATAGATTTGTTTTTACATTATTCAAATGGAGAATGAAATCTGGCGGACTTGATTCTTATTACAATTCTAAGAAAAAATATTATACTACTTTATTTAATATAGACACTATTTTTGATTTTATTGAGTCAGTTGGTGGACATTTTGAGAGCAAAATAGTGTCTCAACCCAATGGTGATACGTATAATTTTGATGAATATAGGAAATCATATGAATTAGATCAACACCGCAATGGTAATTATTTAACATTATTTGGAAAATGGTTATAATATGGAATGTTACCTTGTTGCAGTATAGGAGCTTCAGAAAAAAGGGGTAAGTTTTCTTTTGATGCAAAACAGAATACGCATAATAGTGAAAGTTTGTGCTCTCTTAGAGACACATTTATTAAAGCAAATAAAATTGCTGATCTGAATGCAGCAGATTAAAATCTAAATAAAAAGGATAGAAAAATGGGAGAAGATAAAAAAGCAAGAAAAGAACGTAAAAGAAAACAGAGAGAAGAACATCGCAGAAAAAAAAACGAAAAGCGTATGCAAAGTAAATTTAATTTTACTGAATATGATTTTTATGAGTTGTTGAGATATAAAAAATATGATATATATATATGTATGGTGGAATCCGCATCCATTCTGCTGAAGACAGAGAGCCTAAAACAGTTGAGTGGATCGAAACTTACATGGATGCAGGTGATGTGTTATATGATGTCGGTGCTAATGTTGGAGCTTATAGTTTAGTTGCTGCCGCAAACGATATAACTGTATATGCGTTTGAACCATCTATAACAAATTTTGTAGTATTATTGAAAAATATAGTTAAAAACCAATTTGATTCTAAAATAATACCATTAAATATTCCTTTAGCCGACAAAAGTTCATTGAGGTTTTTTAATTATTATGATTTAACTGCTGGAACTTCGAATCATGCTTTTGGAGATTCTATTAATTATGCTGGCAGTGAATTTGATCCAGTTTTTAAACAGTTGACTATGTCTTTAACCATAGACGAATTAGTTTTTACTCATGGCGTAAAAATGCCAAATCATTTAAAAATAGATGTGGATGGAATCGAATTGCAGATTTTAAAGGGAGCGAAAAAGGTTCTTAGAAGTAATGAATGTAAAACCGTATGTATCGAAGTTATGGAAAAGTTTTCTGATTCGGTTGGGATAAATGAATTATTGTTAGAGTGCGGTTTCCAAAAAGAAGATAAGATGAAGACAGCAGTGAATACCATATACAAAAAGAAAGCAAATGAATAAAGTATTAGAGAAAATCAAAGAAGGAAAACCTACTTTTGGGACATGGATTCAAATAGGACATCCTGCGATAGCCGAAATGTTAGCTCATTTCGATTTTGATTGGATATGCGTAGATATGGAGCATGGAGTAATAAATATCGAAACTATGACTTCTCTTTTTCGAGCTATAGAAAATGGAGGTTCAGTTCCGTTTGTTCGTCTGCCTTCGCAAGATCCTTCATGGATTCATAGAACGATTGATGCAGGGGCTAAGGGAATCATAGCTCCAATGGTCAAGTACAATAAAGAAGCACGTTCTATCGTAGACAGTTCTAAGTATCCATATATCCGAGATGAATATTATATAGAAGGATGTAGAGGAGTTGGTTTTAGCAGAGCAAATTTATATGGCATAGAACTTGAATCGTATGTCAAAAAAGCGAATGATGATATTATGGTTGTGGTTCAAGTAGAACATCGCTTTGCAGTACAAAATTTATCAAGTATTCTTAGAGTAAGAGGTATTGATGCGACTTTTATCGGTCCTTATGATTTAAGTGCTTCTTTTGGTAAACCTGGAGATTTTGAATGTTCTAGTTATATTGAGGCGTTAGAAGAATATCATGAAAAATCTATTTCTAGGAAAGTCCCAAGGGGTTGTCATATAGTTCATCCAAACAAACAAAATATTTCTAAGGCCGTAGAGGATGGTTACACTTTTATAGCACTTGGTCTTGATGTTACGTTTTTGGCTCAAGGAATTGATAATTGCATGTCTGACTTAAAGGAGAGTTTAAAATGACAGAATTTATTGGGATTATACCAGCAAGATATGCGTCTTCAAGATTTCCAGGGAAGCCGTTGTGCGATCTTTCAGGTAAGATGATGATTCAAAGAGTTTATGAGTCTGTTATGAAATGGGATCATTGGAAAGCCGTATATGTGGCTACAGATAGTAAAGAAATTGGAGAGTCATGCAAAAATAATAATATTCCTTGTATTATGACAGGAGATCATCATTTAGACTGTTTAGATCGAGCGGCTGAAGTGGTTAGACTCTTAGAACATATAAATAAGGGTGCTGATAAGTATATTGTTATTCAGGGAGATGAACCTCTGTTTAATGCAGATACACTTAATGTAGATCTGAGTCCTTCTATCATCAATTTCTATACTGAAGTACAAGACGAGAAAGAATTATATGATCCTAATGCTGTCAAGGTTGTTGTATCTAAAAACCAGAATGCATTATATTTTTCTCGTTTCTCAGTGCCATATCATGATGAAAAAACAAAACGCAATAATGTTGATGTTGTTATTAATAAGCAGATAGGCGTTTATGTCTTTACTGGAGAGATGCTTAAGTTATATTCAAATTTAAAACCATCATATTTGGAAAACGCAGAAGGGATAGGATTAAACAGATTATTGGAAAATGACGTTAATATAGGCATGAGGTATACATCGTATGATAGTATCAGCGTTGATACTCCTCAAGACCAGCAGCGTGTGATAGAAATGATCGAGGAAGAAAAAAATGAAAGATAAACATGTTCTTGTTATTGGATCTGGTTCTTCTATAAAGAGTCACAAAAAGAAAATAGTCAAATTAGTCAAAGATCAGAAATTGGTAACTTTTGGCATTAATTATATGACATCTCTATGCTATCCTGAATATCATTTATGGACAAATAAACAAAGATATAGAGACTTAGGAAGTTGTATAGAT
>Ga0098058_1000159_pt1 | contig 24339 bp, 25 predicted proteins | sample 19_taG_FD_75061 | JGI IMG/M metagenome (GOLD analysis project Ga0098058, IMG submission 75061) | Marine viral communities from the Subarctic Pacific Ocean - 19_ETSP_OMZ_AT15317 metaG | ecosystem: Environmental > Aquatic > Marine > Oceanic | place: Pacific Ocean | collected 2015-01-19 | reverse complement strand
TTTCTTTATTATAGCTGCCACAGAATCTACTTCAGAGCTAACAGACATGTCTATATCAATTGGCTTATCTTTACTTGGAGTTATAGTAGGGTCGAATGAATCTAAATTTTGGGATATTATTGGATTATCAAAATTATCTTGTTCTTCTGAAACCTCATCTATAATAGATGATTTACCTGTATTCATACTATCTAATTCGGTTTTAAGAATGTCATCAGGAGTTCTCTCTGTTAAACTTATATATGATTCAGCTTCTGATATTACTTTTTTATTAGAATACGAAAATATATCTAATATATTATTTGTGTTTAGAGATTGGTCAATATCTACATTAGACTCTTGAGAAGTAGTATCTGAATACGAAAATATATCTAATATATTATTTGTGTTATTAGTTGCCATTAAATCACTTTTACTGTCCGCTTATAATTAATTCAGTGATTGCATCAAAGTCAAATTCATCTATAAAGTTAGCAATTGGCATATCAAAATTACCTTCATCATATCTTTTACGAGCCATCTTCATATACATTTTAAATTTTTCAGGACTTTTAAATATTTGACTATATGTTCTTTGATTTTTTTCAAATAAAGGGGATATTTCATCCTGTAAGTTATTTGCTATAACTCCTTCTAAACCTTTTAGATATGCTTGATTAGTTCCAGTTAATCTAATAGTTTGTGTTTTACCATCTAAATCCTTATACGTTTGTGTCTCAACTATATTGTTAGAATTGAACTTCGTAGTAAATGTAACAACCTTAGCAAAAGGATTTACTTGTTTCAATAAATTTTCATTTATACTTGCTTGAAGTTCTATTATATTATTTTTATCTCCAACGCTAACCTTCTTTTCCTGTAGAACTCCAGTAACAACATCTTTGTATTTACCACTTATCCTGTCAATTTCTTTTTTATCTATTCTATTTCTAGCTATTAAATTATCTCTTAATTCTTTATATTTAACTTTATAATCTTCACCTGTAATAAGTGTCTTTAAATTGTCAAACTTAATTTTACTTATATCTTGATTTTTTAATTGTGGTAAAATCGAGTTTTTTAAAAACATAACTTTTTGGTCGTTATTTTCTGATTCAGCTGTAGCTAATTCTGTATCATAAATATCCATTATATCTTCATCGAAGTTAGCAGTTTTATTGTCTGTAGGTGTCCGAACCCAAATATCTTGTCCTAGTAAATCAGTTAATTCTCTTACTTCTGTAGGATTTAACTTTACTAATTGTGGACCCTTACGATGCGTTATCTTATACTTATCTCTTAATGTTTTATATAAATCACCAGGTTCTAAATTAGGTAAGGTTGCCCAATCAATGTCTCCTACATTTATCCATTGGTTGCTTTGAGTTTTTGTCGTCTGTGAATCTGAAGGTGCCTTCCTTAAAGTAAATTCTGGATGCATTTGCCATTGTTCAGATTGAAAGTCAGTAAGGTCAAAAAGCTTTGCAGTTTCTCCACCTTTTACATTTATCTTATTTTCTGCCACATATTTTTTAAATTCAGGACTCCACTGGCTCTCTGGGGCTACATCATAGTAAAATTTTTCTCTCTCTAAAGGCTTAGTTTCAGTTTCTTTTTTAGCCATCCTCTCTTCATGGGCTTGGTCAGCATAATACTTTCTTTCTTCAGCCTTTTTGCCTAAATATTGAGTTAATGTATCTGTCACAAATCTTAAGTCTTGTTCTCTTAAAAGTATCTTCCTTAGTTCATTATCCATTGCCATATTATAGTCCTTCTATCGTTGTATCTAAATCATATAAATCACCTATTAATCCTTGCACCCTTGAAGCTTTTTCTGCCTCTGTTGCATATTCTAACGATTCCTTTTTACGCTTTAAATCATCTGTTACTTGTTTGAAAGATTTCGCAGATTGCTCTTCTGCACTAGTAATTTGAGTATCAACATCAGATGAAGTTAGTCCAGTCCTTGCTTTAGTTGCTTCCATATTTTTTATATTACCGACCGTTTGTTCTATAAAGTTCTCTATTAAAGAGCCAGATTCATACTCAAGTTGTTCTTCTTGTAAATTCTTTTGCTGTTCAATAAGGTCTGGGACTTGGGTTAATTCTCCCTCTATTTCTTTTTTTCTTTGTTTTAGTTTCTTCTTTTGCTTATTAACCTTAGCAGCTCTTTCTTTCGCAGCTTTATTTTCTATTAACGACTTTCCAAGGCCAACAAGTCCACCTATAACTGCCCCAGGAACAGCAAACGGCCCACCCATAGCAGCTCCAGATACAACTCCCCCAAATACGCCACTTGCTACATTGCTTGTATATTCGCCTTGTGCCATTATCTATATAAATCCTCTAATTCTTTTCGCTTTCTTATTTGTTCTTGATATTGTCTTTGGAATCCACCCAAACTAGGAGTCAATCCCTTAGAAATTAATGGTTTATCAGCAATACCAAAACTACTAGGTATTTCATAAGGAGTTACATTCGGGACATTGGGTCCAGATGAGGCATTTGCCAGCTCTTCTCTATACCGCATATCTTGTAATGAAATAGGCTCTATTCTATCAGGAACATTTGGCGGCATTGGTATTTCACCAAAATCTTCGTCTTCACTTACATGTATTTCTGGTTTAGTTGGCCTAGATGTATACTCATAAGTATCTGAAGCAAAGGGAGGAGGTAACTCAGATACATCTCCATACGGAGTTGTAAATTCTGTATTTGTATCATAACCTGATTTCCCACCAGGAACCATTCTTTGCATAAATCCCCTAATACCTGGAGCTTTCTCAGTCTTTTGTAAAACGTCATACATCTCATCAAACTCAGGAGCATAGACATCTCCTTCGCCTACCATCCCTTTTCTTTCTTCTATTCTTGCCTGTTTATCTTCACTCGTCTGTATATCTTGATAGACTTTAAATCTTTCCTCTTTACTTAAGGACCCAAGTTTATCCATCCATTCTAATCTATCTTCAGGATTACTAAAATCAAAGTCATAATTTTCATTATTTACAAATTTCTGTGCATTGCTCCAATACTCTTCATTAGCTTCGACATCTCCTTCTTGGGCTTGTGCCGAGGTTTCCTTTGCCCAGTCACTATAAAATTCGTCTTCTAATGGGTCTGATTTCTCTCTATAATCTTTTAAAGAGATTGATTCAAGAGTTTTATCATCTTCAAAACTCTCATCTTCGCTTATAGGGATATCTGGCCTAGCAGGCTTCCCTGATAATCCAGGAGCTTCTTTTTGAGATTGTGTATAAGCATCCATCAAGACATTCAATCCATAATCTTCAGTGCCACCTTCATCTTGCATACGCATTTTCTCACTAAACTTATCTAGCTTAAAGCTTTTTTTCTTCCCCTTTTTTGTCTCTTTATATAATTTATCTAATGTAAGAGTATTATTTGATTTTTCCATTACTTGTTCATTATAACTTCTATATTTATCTTTCCATTTACCTTGAATATCGGGACCTAATTTAGCATAATCAATCATATTTCCATCATATCCTCCTAATTTTGCTTCCTTAAAGCTTTTGAATCCCTCAGCAGCTTTACCTGCAAAATCCATTACAGATTGATATGTCTGTTGAACACTCTTTAAACGTGTAAATTCATCATCATATGCTTTTTGGACTTTAGTCGTTGCAGAATTGATGACATTCCTTGTACGCCATTGCGTAGATGGATATAATGATGCTAATGCTTTTGCGCTTATTTTCTTTCCCATAATCTTACTATTTTAAGTCCTTTTCGTCAATATAATATAACTATTCATCTCTTATAATTCCAATCAAAAATTTGCTCCAAAAAATACTGCATCTGTTGATGGAACATATACTAGCTTAGGTCCAGTAATAGTTCCAGACTCTGAAAAGTATAATCCATTTTTTAAATCGCTAGATGGAGATATATTTCGTAAATCGCCTCTACCTAATAAACATACTTCTAAAGTTGAATTTGCTGTCATATCATCAAGAGCAGTATCATTAGCTTGAAAGTAATTATACCCTGACGTACTCCAACTACCAATTTCAACAGCATAAGGAGTAACATTACCACTATTATCTACCCCAGCAACCCATCCTTCTATAGCATCAAAATCTGTTGCATTTAAAAATGGTACAGCAGTTGCTTTCACACAATTAACTCTACCAACACCATTAAGATATCCATATATCCCTATCTGACATGAATTAGGCCTAGTAAGAATTGTGCTAGTATCAAATTGTAAAAATGACCTAGATACAGAGTAAAAATAGCCTGCTCCACGACCTGGAAATCTACCATCTCTAATTCCAGTTGAATTTGCACCTCCAGTATCGTACACAGTCCCAGTGGTTGCATCTCTAGCACCTGCCCACGTAGTCTGTAAATATGTATATATTGCACCATCTTCACGAAAAGTGGTATCATTCATATATATAGTTATAGCCATTACAATTCTACCTTAGGCATATAATAAATATTATTATTAAAATACCCATTACTTATAGGATTCACACTTATCTGCTCATAACTAACAGAATCAAAGGAATGTGGATTATCTTCTCTAGATTCATTGTTCCAATAAGTTATCTTACCACCTGATTTAATCTTATCTAATGCAAATGCTTTAAAGTCATAGAAGTTATCATCTCCAAATGTATCAATGAAGATACCATCATATGTACCTGAGATACTTAAATTAGCCCAATCTCCTTCAATTATAGTTACATTAGACTTACCTACTGCCCAAGCATTTAATCTCTCTATAATCTGTGGATGTATCTCTATAATAGTATGTGAGTTAACTCCCTGTGCTTGTATGTAATCTGAACATATACCCATACCAAATCCTATCTCAAGTATATCTCCACTATTATGACAGATAAACTCAGCAGACTTTTCCATTATAGGAGCTTCCCAATTCATCATTACTTCCATAGAACATACTGGGTCCCATATCTGATTATCACTAAACTCTAATGTATTATCTTTAAATGCCATTAAAAATTGTGTGTTATAGTTGCATAAGCTTTTTCACCACCACCACCACTAGCACTTGCATCCCAAAATATACTTATAATATCTGTTTTATCGGCTGTTGTTGTTAAAGTAGGATTACTACCACCTGCCCATATTAATGTAGCACTTCCATCTGCCGCATCTCCTGTTCCTCCAGTAGCAGATTCCCATGCTTTATAGTTGGTAACAGTTCTACTCCCAGTACCATCTTGTTTTAACAATAAAACAAAATTACCAGACATATTTGGAAAGACAAAATTCAAATCATTGATATTACCAGCCAACTCTAAAAATTGTTTATTTGTCTGTCTAAAATCAACATCAGTATCGTGAGTTCCGCCACCACTTACCAATGTAGTATCACTATGTGATGTAGTCCCTCTTGTAAAACCTACAGACCCTCCCATATTAATTAAATTTCCATCAGCCCCATTTTCAAACATTGATATCAATGTGTCTCCACCAACTACAATTCTCAATAAATCATCAACATCACTCCATATATAAGTATTAGTATCTACTCCAAATATAAGCTGTTTATCATCATTTAATGTCATATGACCCAAAGGAGCAAAATCACCACTACTATTTAGTGCAGCTAGAGTAGTACTATCGTCTTTAAATGTAATAGCTCCACCATCAGCATTTATTTCTATATCTCCAGCAGCATTTAAAGTCATATCTGCATCAGTTCCTACAGATTCTATCTCCAAATGGCCATCACTTGCAACATTCATTAATCCGTAATTACTACCATCATAATTAACTTTAAGTTGGTCTGCAGTTGTTGAAGTTAAATCAATACGACCATTTACATCCAGTAAATCATCTCCTAATGACATCTGTTGTACATTATCTATAAGCCAATACATCGCTCCATCATCAGCGTCTCCTCCCTCTGTAAGTGTTACAAATTGTACATAATCTAATCCCTTCGCTCCACTATTATAGACTGCACGTATTTTAAAGCATTCAGTATCAGAAGACCCTATTTGTAATGTAGGATTTCCCGCATTAACATCTCTATTTATTTTAAATATTCTATCGTCTTCTGTAGCATCATCCATAGTAGCAATCATACTGCCATCTTCATTTGTTAAGACAATCCTTTCTGCCCCACCTCGAAGAGAAATCTCTGGAGTTGATATCTGAGCGGTTGCATTTACTTTTTTAAATTTTGCATCAACTTCTCCACTTCTTATATCATTATAAGACTTATTCCATTTTCTTATTTCTGGTAAATTCTTGTCAGATATATCAATTTTTGATGATTTAAACTTTGCTGTTTTATCTACTTCAAGGTTTTTAACTACTAAATTCTCTACAATTGTTTCATCTTTAGCGTTCATCGGTGAAAGCTTTATCATATTCCATCTATTCGCATGATATGCAAATAAACACAAGCCAGTACCCGAAACATATCTTAGAGTTAATGTTCCCTCTTTAGCATCAACTGCAGTAGGGAATCCCGTTTGTACTTTAAAATGTACATTTGAAGGTTCTCTTAAGTTATCTATTTTTCTATTTGACATTCTTCAATCTATATACTATTGAAATATCTTGAACTCCGAAATCTGCAGTTTTAGTTACACTGCCTGTTGGAACAATTCGCAATCCAAATGTATAAATATTATTAATACTTACATCAAATCTTTGCCTTGAATAGCTACCTCTAAGTCCTTCATAATCTGTTATTGTAGATGCAGCTTCATTATCTCCTATATCAGCCCATGAATTTCCTAAATCTGTAGAATATTGTAGTTTTAAGACTCCATCTGAATCTTTTGATGTTATAGAAACACTACGTATCTTTTTTCTAACTTCAGGAAGTCCAAAATCTAGATGTTTAAATTCTACAGCCATTCCATGCGCTGATGCAATATCTGCTGAGGTTCCTGGTTCAGTCAATGCATGCTCTACTGTAGCTAAATAAGTGTCATCTTCTGTATTATATAATGTATAGAAATTCAAATTATTAGAAGTTTCACTTAAAAATACAGGTTGATTATTTTTAGTATCATAAACTACATTTGTATGTTGGGCCCCTAGTAAAAATATATCTTTTCCAAATGCGGTAGAATTAGTTCTAAGGTCTATAATATAAGCATCTTGAGTAGTTCTATGTCCTACCATAATTTGGTCTTTAAGTGGAGTATATAGTAATGCTAATCGTTCTGGCTGTCCATTAACAAAAGAAGACCAATCTACATCTGATAGTTTACTTGTAAGTTTTGTAGGCTCTCCTTCTCCTATAAATATATAGACACCACTTTTATTAGCAAATATAACACCCCTATCAGTTTTATATACAGCCGTAACACTACCTACACCTAAATACTCATATCTATTTTCTAGATATTCTAATGAACCAGATACATTTATAATAGAAAGACTTCCTGTCTTAAATTGTAATATTCTATCATTAAAAGATTCAATTACTATAATTTCATCACCATCATTAACTGCTGCTTCTATAAAATTATCACTTGGGAATAAATCAGGCCTACTAGGTAATGATTTTAATATTCTATCTGGATATATTACTCCACCTTGCATGACATTCCCTGCATAAACAATTCCATTATTAATAGTATGTGTTTTATATCTAGCAGAAGTATATTCAACATCATTCTTATATAATGCTTTTGTTTCAAATATATCAATCATTGGAGGAGTTGCTATCTCAATTGGTCTTAAATCAGTATAATTAATTGGACCTTTAGCATTTCCAGTAAATCCTGCACTAGCTACAGTTAAATTAGTCATAGTATGGTATATAACATTATCACCTGTTGGGCCTGGTATATCTTGTGTTAGTACAATTTTACCATCTGTCGGTTGATTACTATTAGCAGTTATATGTAATGTTTGAGAATTATTAAATGATGTAACATTGTTAATAGCTTCAGCTAATGCATCAGCTATTTGTTTTACAGTAGTTAATCCATTTATTCCTACATTTATATTAGTACTTCCACCACCAATGACATCTCCACTTAAAACTGTGTCAGTATTATCTATTTGAAATAATACTGTATTCATATCTGAATCAAATAAAGCTAGAACACCTGAATTAGCTGGGATGCCATAAAATGTCAATGTTGCACTGGAATTTATTAACTCAGATGATGAGACGGCTTTAAATTTATCAAATACTCCCATAAATGAAAAGGATGCATTTTGTTCGGCAGTTTCACTTCCTGATGTTGTTATATTTTCATTTACATTTAACTTATTATTAGTTCCGCCGCTATCATTTGATATTGTTTTTATTGTAACTTCTACTTCATAATCTCCGTCAGCATTTAGAGTAGAACCTGTTAAAGCAGTTGTTTCTGTAGCTATTTTAATCCTATCACCTACACTAAAAAATTTAGAAAAATCTAAGTCTCCATCTTTACTTTTTATTATATCTCCATTGCTAGAATCATCTGTATATGTTATATCCGATGAAGAACAAGATAATCCTGTATCTGAAGAAACTCCGCCATTTACTTCTTGAAATGTATTATATTTAGTTGTTCCCGATAATCTAAATCCTTTATTTAAGTCAAGGTTTCCTAAGAAATAATAAGAAGTATCTCCACTCTCAGCATCTTCTAATATTCTTGAATAATATATATTTGCCTTGCTGATTCTTCTTCTTCCTGCAGTAGCATGATTCCATCCACCTGTAATTGAAGCTTCTTTTAAACAGAAAGAAAGATGTAATAGTTCTTCTTTTAGTTCTATTTCATTAGTAGGAAAGGTACTCTCGCTAAAAGAATCTGATAGTCCTTTAAACTCAAACATTTTAGATTCTTGATTATCATCATATACAAACGTATAATAAAAACTATATTTCCCACTCCAATTCCCTTCTGATGCTTTCTCATACGATATATGTGCTATTGCAAAAGGAACAGGATTATAAGTAAAATTCTCATCTCCAATACCAGTGACTGTTCCTGATGGAGTTGCATCATCATCAGCATCTACACTGCTTAAATGATGACATATTGAAGCTCTATTATTTGAATTATTTGGAAGATTTGGATTTTTATATAATCTAGCACTATCTTTAGCAAAATCAGAAGCTGCGAACCAACCCTCTCCTATCCTCGTTCCTAAAATTTCTGCCTTGTAAGAAGGGAGGGTTACAACAATCAAGTTATTGGTATCATCAACAGAATCAACTGTTGCACAAAAACATCCATCTTTATTCTCACCCAAAGTTGTTTCTTCATTATCATTTGCATCATCACTTCTTATAATTAAAACTAAATCTCCTTGCTGAAAATGGTCAGACGGAGTAATAGTACCATCTGCTGCTCCGCTATGTACTGTTATTTCAGCTTTATTTTTATACCATTTTGAAATTCCTTCTCCAGTAAAACTACCATTTGGGAAAGCTATATCATCTATAGTATAAAAGTCGTCATACTTTAAAAAGAATTTTCTGATAGAAGGATTGTTATAACTATCATTACCATAATTATCTTCACCCATAGTATATACTTTGTTTATATAACTATCTGATTCATAATCTTCATCATTAACTGTTTTTGTCGCTTCATTTCCATTATCTGACCCTACGAAATAAAATAAATATTGGTGTGCATGAGAATCCTTATCATCAGCATCACCACCTGCAGGGATATCATCATAATTAAGTTGGTCGTAAGAACCAGATGTATTGTGATGGAAAGGCCCCCAATACATTCCTTTCGTATCAAAAGCTAAAAATATATCTTTTATATATTTAGCGTCATACGCTCCTATAATATCAGAGTATCCATTTTTTTCTAACTTCAATTCATTCCATCCTGATGATAATTGATGTTTTTGGAACTCATATTGAGCCATAGCTACATTAGATGCCTCGAACTCTCCATCAAAAGTTTCATCAAAAGATGCACCTGGGGCATCTCCTGAATTACCTATATATATCCTTAATGTTCGCTCATCTGTAAGATTAGATAAAGCATTTTCACTTATATATAAAGTAATTATTATTGCTCCGCTATTCGGATTTGTTAAATCTATAGCATTATCAAATGCCTCATCTGGACCCAATGTCCCGTCTAGTCCACCATGATATTCAAAGATTATAGCCTGTTGCGTACTATCTCTTTTAAAAAATCCCATGCAACCTTTTGCAGCTGTCCCATCGGGAAGTTTTGGAATTGGAGCAGCATAATTTGATATTGTATCCCATTTACTTGTAACAATAGGAAACATTTGATTTGTCGTCTTTCTATCTTTTTTCCCTACATAACATCCGTCTCCTCCAATAAATTCTTTGAATAATACTCTATTCTGGGATGCTTTTCCTCTATATACTAACATATTAATAAAGCCATCAAGCATTTGGTTTGAATATAATGGATTCCCATCAAATTTAACAATACCATCTGTAGGAGCATCTATATCCGCTGGCTCTGCTACCCACTCCAAATGTTCTATCGAATCATTAAAATATTTCCTATGAATATATTTTACATATTTACTTTCAAATGGAGCTCTAGCTGTAGATGTCCCTGCCTTCAATGATTTAAAATTAGCCTCTACTATTCGGATAGCTCCTTCTATTGAATATATGATAGGAGATATTTCAGAAGTTGTAGAGCCATCATCATCTTTTAATACTAATGGCTCTTTTGTATTTTCTACTGTAGCAGAATCTACTAATACATCTGTAAATGAAGCTGTCTGATAACTAAAATATTTTACTTCTCGCGTATATGAATCTGTATAAACAAGTGCATTTTGACCTGTCGTTGATGCATTTAAATCCCCTAAAACTCCATATTGACCAGCGAATAATGTTACCTGAATAGCTGAAATAGTTGCTGTAACCCCTGCTGCAGGAGGTGTTGTAATCGATAGACCACCAGATAAATTAGGAGGAGTAATATTACCAGCCCTTAAAACCAATATTACTGTACCAGCAGCTGTAGAAAAATTAGTAATATTTCCGTTTAAAGAAACCGTTAAAGACCCTCCTGCTAAATTCACTCCAAATGTTATCTCAATTTGATAAAACTTTCCAGCTTCAATACCTGGAGATACAAAATTTCCAAGAGAAGCTGAACATCCAGGCGTAAATTGAATTTGACTTAATACTAAGTTACCACCAGTAATTGTCCAAGGTTGAGTCCAGTTATCGTGAGGAACGGTAAGATTCCAATCAATATCATTTGTAGCATGAAATGTAGCATTATCACTTCCTATCAAATCTGTAAATCCAGTATCAGTCCATAAAGCAAGCCTTACAGTATCACTAGACCCATTTGGATTAGCTGATTCATATAATGTAACATCCCCATTTACTACATCTTTAGCTTCAGAAAATAGCGAATCGCCTCCTGAACCAACCTTTATTACATAACACCATATTTGACAAGCTCCATAATCATCAACAACACTGTCAGTAGCAAATATCTTTAATACAAAATGAGTTTTTGTTGTATCCCAATCGTCATTTGGACTATTAGATAAATAATTTCCAATTGTTAAAGCAGCGGTAAGAGTAGATTCACCAGTTTGAATAACATATATTTGTGAAGGAGCATCAAATGCTACATATCCTAAACCATATCCATTTTCAGCACCAACAGTATAATTAGCATCAGTAATAGTAGGGACAACATTTGTTTCATCATATTTTAATACAGTTGTTTCCCCGATTCCCCTAATAATCCCAGGAACATCATACATAAGACCAACAGATTTAGTGACATCATTGTCATTAATTTCTGTTTTATTTATTCTGGAATTTATACCGCCAGAGAAGTCTCTAAGGTCTAAAACTCTCTTTGGCATTTTTAACCTCCTGCTTGAGGTTTAGGAAATATTATTTGCAATTCTAAAGTATATAATTCTTTTATATTTTGTACAGTAGATAATGTAGATTGAACCATTTCTGGGTCTTCATCTAATATCCAATCGGCTACTAATCTATTGCATATCTTCAATGCAGCTCCATAAATAACAGCTGTTATCCAATCTTCTGGAAATTCTGATGTAACCGTTTCAACTATACCTCCAGTTGTTTCTGCATCAACTGATATCCCATCCAATGTAAATGTATTCGTAGTTTTATCATTCACAGTTAATCCAGACATACCATTTAATTCTGTTTGCTCTGTAAACCCTGATAATTTAACGATATCATCATCTGCAAACGTAGTACTTGATTTAGTAAATACACTAGGGTCTGCATTATCACAAGTAACCCCTGTCTCTATTTTATGAGAAGCTCCTATTGCTGAAGCATTATATGCAGTTGTCGGATAATTTATATATGTAACTTTAAATGCATTGGGAGAAACTGCAGGAGCAGGGAATACGCTTATTGCTGAATCTTTTCTAAAGAAAACAGGCTCTGTTTTAGATGGGTAAAACATACTATTAACATCTTGAACTTTTCTTTCATATCCAAATGGAACTTCTTTACAAGCAACATATTGGCCATCCACACCATTTTCTCTAACTACACCTAATACTTTAACTCCAGATAGAGAATAAGAATTACTTGTAACATCTCCTGACGTTGTACTGGCTGACCATAATAATCCATCAGGAGCTAGATTTACAACATCTTTTATTGAATCATTTAAAGAGTCTGTAATTAATTGATTATCAACTCCTTGACTTGGAACTCCTATCAAATCTTGTATTCTTGTTTGGAAATCAGCCATCTAAATAAAATCCTGTAATGGCAAAGACATAATATCCTGCATAGGTTCTTTTGCCCTTGATGTATTTATATATTCTCTTTCTATTGAATATGCCAAACCTTTATGCCCTGAGCCTAATTGTAGTTTTCCAGAGAGATTTAATAAATCCCCTAGCGTATGATGTATTGCTGCTGTGAGCAATTGGTCTGGCAAATCAACTCTACTTGTTATACTATTCTTTGCTTCGGGTAGTGCATAATAATATACTTTAACTGTCCCCGAAACATCTTTTGTAAAATAAATTTTATCGGTTTCCTCTGTGAATACTCCTGATATTGTATCAGAAGCCATTGCAGCTGCAGCAGTTGCATCACTAGTAACATTAACTGTAAAAGTATCTGTGCCTGTAACTGTTACTGAAAATCTTTTCCCGCTTACAAATTCATCATAATAAGCTTGATTTGCCGTTGTATTTTCTGCTACAATTTCTGTTAATCTAACTTTATTTGCTTTAACTAGACCATGAGCTACTACAGTTTCTACCGTCAAAACATTAGTACTACCTGATTCGGCACCAAAAGCTGAGTCTGTATCTACTGTCCCCCTACCTACATCTGTTTTTATAAAATATCCTACATTTGATACATTAGCATCATCATTGTCTATCATTGCTGATTCAGGAATAAAAGGAACAACACTTTTACTGTTTGAACCTATTAATTCTACTTTATATATTTGTTTACTATAATCAGGATTAGAAAACTTAAAATTATCACCACCTGCTGTAAATTCTTCTTTATTAACTTTTCTGACAACTCTTAATGCAATATCTTTTACAAAGTTATCAAATAACTGTGCTTTAAGTTTTTCACTTACAGGAAAAGGTACTTCTAGCGTATTGTCTAGACTTACCTGTATTAGTTCGTATGCTTCTTGATATCTCATTAGTATTTAATCTTTCTCACTACTTTCTTTTTATTCTTCTTTGGAGCTTTTTTCTTTTTGCTCAATTTTTTAGCCATATTTTTCATTATTTTACTAGCCATAATTTAGTTCCTTTTTATTATATAAGGGAGGAATTTCTTCCCCCCTTATATTTATTTAGCTATTAAGCTGATAACTTTAGGATTGCATGTGTTTGTTCGTTACGAACTTCACATCCAACTTCCATCATCCACTCATCAGTTCTACCATCTCTACCATCATTAACGATATCGCTTCTAAGCTGCATATCTCTTGATGCTAAAGGTCGTAGGTCAACATTTGCCATATCAATAGCAAGAGCATAATTTTCATATGCACCCTTTAACATTGGGTGAGGTACGAAATTTAATACTCCTACAGGTCCTTGATATGATGTCACTCTTAATCCAGCTCTTACATTATCACCACCTAATTGGGTATTTAATGTAGCACCAGATTCTGTTGGAGTGCCTGTTGGGCCAACACCCTGTCTACCAAGGGCTGTAATAAATCTCAACCACTTGTTAGAACAAAATACTGTTTTTTCCATAGAACCTTCTACCATGTCAGAGAAGATATATTCTACAGCAGCATCCATTTCATCTAGTTCAGCACCAGCAAATGAAAGCTGAAGATTAGAATCGCCTCTTCCATCAAGAGAACTGATAAAACCAGTCCCTGCAGATTGACCTATTCCAAATCCAGCCATTGTTCGTGCGGGGTTCTCAGATGTTGCATCTAGGCTTATATCACCATTAGTAAGCATAGCAAATTCAATATCAGACTTGATTTTAGCAAGTTTTCTTGCTTGTAATCTAGCTAATTCTGAACCACCATAATGCTTAGATGCCATTGCAGTACCTGTGATTGAGTAAGGTTCTCTAAAGATTTGAGTACAATTCTTTAGTCGTCTTACTTTTTTAGGTGTAGAAACACCTACTGCAGCACCCTCAGCAATACCAGATATTCCACCTTCTTTCTTGAAGTAGTCAGCATCTGCTATATTGTGAACACCAAAACCAGATGTTCCACCTGTCGGAGATATACTAGCACCATTATATTGAGTTTTAGTTCCAGCATCATGAAAAGCTCCTGCATTTCCAACATAAGCAAGCTCAATCTGACAATCTGTATCGATTGCGATAAGGTCAGCACCATCAATATGCGACTCAACATACCATACAGCATCAGAAGCTACTGTTGAACCATTATTATCTATAGTTGTTCCAGTACCACTATGTACAGCAAGAAACTGAACTGATGTATCAAGTGGAGTTGTTAAATCAACATCCTGTCCAACAGCAATACACAAAAGATGTGTAGAATCATCATCTGATAATCCTCCAGTTGAACCAGATGTTTCATCAAAGGTAGCATAATAAACACCACCAGGTTCAAATGCTTCCATTTGTGCTTGTCTGTCAAAGTTAATAATACAGTTTCCACCATTAACACCACTTGTAGCTTCATATAGAGAATCAGTAACATCTACTGAATTACTATCAGCTCCTGCGGTTTTAATATCCTGTTTTACTGATTTTGCAATCATGTATTCGTCTTCCATCCACTCAAATATTGGCACTGGAGTCACTGCTGTTGACATGCGACCCATAAGCGTCAATAGGGGTGTAACGGAAGGATTGTAGTAATGGATTTTGGAACCGAGTTCCAGTACCTGACGTTGCGTAGCATCAGAGAACTGTAACGCTGTTCCTGTTCCATAAGTTGTATTAGCCATTATTGGCTCCTTTCCTTAAGTATTATTGTTATCTATTGAACTTCATAATACCATCCCAGAATTGCTCAACTTCCTTTTTATCATTGCTTTTAGCAGGCGGAGTAGACCCCGTTGCTGCTGCAGCTGATGTCCGTTTAGTCGGGACAGGCTGTTGAGCTGTACCAGAATCGGTATTACTGTCATCAACCTTAAGGTAACGGTAAATCTTTACTAAGTTTTCTGTCGTTAGATTAGCATCTTTTGTCACAAAATTATAATAATCTGGAATTTCTTCATCAGATAATCCCATCTTCTTTAATTCTGCGATTTCATTTGCCTGCCTTTTAGCAGCATCTAACTCTGCCTTATATGAATTAAGTTCTTCTTTCGCAGCCTTTTGGCCTTGAGTGATAAGCCAATTATCATATTCTCCTCTCCATATAGCGGATGATGTGTCATCTATAGACTCATCTAGAATATCATAATCTTCTGGCTTTTTAGGAGGACCTGATTCTGCCTTTGCAATCGTATCTACTTTTTCCTTCATAGTCTTAACGACCTCTGGATTCTCTTGTAGAAATCCATCAAGCTTTTCAAGCCTATCAAATTTCTCTTGGTCTTCTTTAGACCTATTAGAATCCTTGTCATATTTACTTTGAAGTTCACGATAAGATTTTGCTAGATTTTCACGTCCTTCATCATCATTTTTGAACTTGTTGTCAATAAGCCATTGTACATCTTCTTTAGTATTATCTATCGCCTCTTCAGGTTGGGTTTCAACATTAGATTCTTCTGTTTGAGCTTCCTCGGTTTGAGGTTCCTCAGAAGAGCCTTTATTAAAGTCGTCTAAAACGTCTATCATATTAAGGTTATCTTCACTTTTAGTTTCTACTTGTTGTTTTTGGTCGTCTGCCATTACGATGCTCCTTTTTTATAAGTTACCCTATAACCGTTGGTTTTGGTTCAGGGGCTTGTTTTTCTGAGTTAACCGAATTTGCAGCATTAGTTAAGTCACTCGCTACTTGCTGAGTTTTATTCCGTTGACGTTCTTGCTCCACCTTACCTGTTGCCTTTATATTAGAAACTGCTTGAGATACACTCTTCGTAGCTTCTGATACTTCAGCACGCATCTTAGTATGGAACAATTCACGTTCTCTGGTTTGCAAGTCTCCAGAGAGTTTCTTAACCTGCTCTTCTAAACTTTGTATATGTTGCTGGAATTGAGCAATTTCACCATGTCTTTGAATAAGACCAGCTTTATCGTCATCAGTTCTCATGTTCATAATCACTTGTGTCTTATCATATATTCCAGCACCCATTAATTGTATGTCTCTTTGTAGGTCTGCCATCGGAGACTTTGCCTTCGTTGACCCTACGACTACTCTTATATCAATTAAGTTAGTAGTGATATCATACATTCTTTCAATTTCACCTTGTTCATTCATAACTGCTTCATTAACCTTTACGTCTTCAGTCATTCCAGTCTCATTAGTTATTCTAACAATTCTTTCCTGATTGTAAACAAAAGGTATCCATGCAGATATTATTTTGCCTGCGATTGTTAGCATATCATATACAGGCATTACTTTCCATCCTTGTTTCTTAGATACAGATTCTTCTATTATCTGAGCTTCTCCAACTGTTCCAGGAGAACCTTCACCGTATCCTTGTAAAAATTTATAAGAACCAAACACTTGTTCTATATCAAGTTCATACCTTGATTTTTCTGTAAATAACTGACTCGATACTGCAGGAGGAGCATACTCTTTTATTTTTCCTTCTCTAAGTGCTCCTGGGTTTGCTCTTATTATAGCATTTGGTATATTCCATTTCTGTAATTCTTTTGGGTCTATCGCCCCATCCTCTACTACTAACTTAAAATTTGTCGTTGCAGAGGTATGAGATATTAGTAAAGCCTCAGTTCTATTTAACATTCTCTGAGGACTCTTCGCATGTCTTACATCACCAGATGGATAAGGAGTCCCTGTGTGTTCATTACATGCTGGAATAATTGGATATGAATCAATTGGTAAAATTTCATCATAATATATTAAATCTCCAACAACACAAGTCTCTCTCACTCTGGTTGTATATATTATTTTTTCTGTAATAGACTCTTGTTTTAATAATTCTTTATATTTAGGGTCTGCCGTTAATTCTGTATACCCTTCTTTATCAAATATTTGACTTTTACCTGTAATAAGTTCTGTTACCAGTACATTTGGGATGCTAACCTTTGCAAACCTTACAAACTTTCTAACTGTAGGCTGCTGGTCATGTCTTACATCTCCTCTTGTATATACATCGTCTCTATTATAATTCCCACTTGCCTCTTCATCTGTATCATAATCTTCTTGAAGTTCATCTATTTTATCTGAAATCTCTGGAAATAAAACTTTTAGTGAGGCTTTAGTATGAAGGTCTGTATATATAACGCTAGATGCATCAGCGAAATCTGGCAATGATGAATTTGGGTCTACAAATACTGCCTCTGGCTTTATTCTTTTAAACCTAATCCCGCCTAATCCATTATCTGCCTGATAATCAGGATATACATACAAATAACATAGGCCTTTAACAATAAAATCTTTACATGCCGTTCTAAATTGAGTATCTCCCTTAGAACTATACCATATCTCATCTAAAATCTTATTATATATCCCAGCTACTTTACCATCATTAGAACCTACACCCTCAACGTCCCACTCAGGTTTTGTTGAAGCCATATTAGATAAGACTTGCTCTACAGCAGGCCTTATTTTGTTATTTGATTCTGGAGGTTGACCGACACTCATTAAATATTCCTTTTGAGCCTCGGTTAATTGTTTTCCTAAATAAAAATCATAATCTTCAGCCATTTGATATCTAAAGTCAGAAGATTCGCTATCATACTGCTTATATTCATTCCTTACATCATCTGCTTCTAATCCTGGGAGTTCTAAAGTTTCGATTTTTATCATAATATTATGCTCATATTTTAATACTTTTTTTAATACGTTTCAAAGTACTTTATTTAGTTATATATGATTTCACCCGTTTCCCAGTCACAACTAGGAATAGTATCGGGCATATAGTACTCCCCGCTATCATCGTATTCTAATAGCGGAGAGTAAATATCTTCAGTAGCCCATCGTAATGCGTCTAATGTATCTTTCGTTGTTAAAGCATGCTCTTTGAATCCTAGTAACTCTTGCAAGAGTTCGGATTGTTCTTCTTTTAAGAATACAGATTTAGATGCAAACATCGGCTGCATAGATTTAATTCTATAAAATTTCTTCTGAATTGCTTTCTTCGGCATGATGCTTAAATATCTACCAGTTTTTTTAGAGACTCTTTGAACGTAGTCAGCTAACATTACATGTCCAGTTTCCTCAATGTTAATACATTTAGGCCTATATATATCTGCAAGTTCAAATAATTTATCTGCTCCATCCATAGGAGAGACTTGCCCTCTAAAATAGTCAACTACATAAATATTAAAATCAGCATCTACTGCCACAATCATTATGACGGTATAATTCGCCTTAATGTTTTCAGAAGACGCAGGGTCAACTCCCATAAACAGATTAACGGGAACTCTACGACTCGACTCACCATCCCTAAACACCATAGTATCAATCTCGCCATCACGAGAATAATAACCGTCATAATACTGAATGTCATCGCGCTTAAAGACACGAAAAGAGTCATCCATTGGGACATTTTGATACTCTTGGAAAAAGTATCCAACATCTCCCTTTGCTTGCGCTTCCTCACGCCGCTCCAATAGCCAGCTGTAAGGACGCCGTTCTGTCCAAAGAACTTTAGGTTCATTTTCATTATTTAAAATTTCCTTTCCAGACGCTACAAATTCATGTGCATCTGTATCTTGTAATATTGATTGGTAAAATAAGGACTTCCATCCTTTTATCTTCTTAACACCATGCGCATTAAAGGCCCTTGAGCCTGCTACGGTATTTAAATACGCATCCTCGTCTACAATAGTTCCAACAAATACAATCTTACCATCATCAGAACCAGGAACTACTGATGTATCTATCCATCTTCTAAATTTCTCTCTTGCCATAGGAGTTTGTGCGTTTCCATCTCCCTCACCATCATCAATAATTGTTAATGTGGGTCTATAAGCACCATACTTAAGACCCCTAACTTTCTGTCCAGTTCCCCTCACCATTAATTTACATGAGGCTGCTGGACTCCCATCTGGGTTAAATTCTGTTATTATTTCTTTTTCCTCTTTTCCCCATACATCTCCCACCCTGTTGCCAAAGAAAAATTGTAATTTTTCATTATACTCTATTTCATCTCCTAATGCCTCTAATAGATACTTAGACTGCATTTCTGATTCTGAAATTAATAATATAAATCGTTCTTCTGCAAATAAAATTCTATGTAAAGGGTATATAAGTGAAACTAATGTTGACTTCGCGTGTCCCCTAGGAGCTACAATTGCTATTTTCTCACCAGGCTGTATATGTAATAGGTTGTTTATTACCTCATTGTGGAATGCAGGGCTTGGACTCCTCATATGATAATGCATAGGATAATTTGCATCACCCAGTATAACCTTAGCAAAGAAAAATACATCAAGATACATCCTTTTTACTATATCTTTCTTTTCTTCAGGACTTAAATCATAATTTATCATACTTTTTCTCTATCTATAGGACCCTGTATCTCTTCAACTACGCATTCTAAGAATTTAACTTCTGCTAACATTGCATCCATAACGTCTCTTACATCACCCTCAAGGGTATAACTCTTATCACCTACATGTAATACTCCCTCCAAAACGTCAAGATTTACTTCCACTTCTCTGATTGCTGGTAGTTTTGCGAACAGTGATGCCATCAAATTCTCCTTTCTGCATAAATTTCTCAAGTTCTTTGTCTGATAATGTCTTTCTTACCTCTGCAAGGAGCTTTTTATCTCCATCGGACATAGCAATAATCGTAGAACCTTCTAATTGTTCTATTCTCTTATCATCATGTCCACGCAGAGTACTTACTCTATTTAGTGCATTTAGTCGAACATTTGCAGGCATTTTTGAATTTTCAATAAATTCTTTATATGTGTCAGCTATATAGTCGTCATCTACGCCTATATTGTCAAACTTGTCTTTCATAAACTCACTCATAATATTCCTTACGCTTTTTTTCTTTAATATAGCACGCCCTCGTTTCAAGGACATTGTTGGATTGTTATCACTATATATAGATTGGTATGCTTTTACTATACTATCTTGTGTAAACTCACCAACTTCGTCAAACTCACCAAACTTAGTCAACTTTCGTACAAACTCGGTTTGCATTACTGTAGGCTTAACATCTCGTACTAAATCATAGTCCCAATCATTCTCCCAATAATCGTTATATTTATATGCATATATATTGGGCTTGTAAGTAGGAACTTCTCCATAACCCGTCCTTATATAAATAACAGGCTTCTTCCTGTCACTTTTATTCTCTTGTCGCTTTTTAAGGACTTGAAGTACTTTATCATCAGAAGTTAGTATCCAATCGCCTTTACTAGCATTTCGCCAGTCTTCTTTATACTTTATGCCTAGAATCTTGGCTTCTTCTACTGTAAATTCATCAAATACTTTATTTCTACATGTAACTTCCACAACATAATATAAAAAAAAATTTGGAATATTAAAACAAAAGGTTATAAATTAACCTACTTGATATCTAAACGGGTTGGCTCGAATCTTCTAGCGTTTAGATTAAAACTCACTACTAGAAGGGGTTGAAGGCAAAGTGAGAGGCCATGTCGAAGATAGTAAAGGTTGCCTTGTAATGTATAGATTATAAATAAAGCTATCCACAATTCCAACTATACTTGAGGATTGTATCTTAGAGCGGAAACGGCTCCAGACGCCAGATAAAGATTAGAGACGAACCTTATTCTTATTTATAGGGGTAGGGCAGTCTCTATCTAAACGAACAAAAACTCTCCTAACACCAGTTGAAACAGTATACTTAAAAAGATGTATAGTATATAACAATTTTGTCCCATGGGGGAGCGAACCCCACATTCCGCATAGCCCAAAGCTCCCCCTCCTCCCCCAGACCCTGTTTTGAAAATTAGCCGTAAAATCTGTGGTTGGTACTATATATAAGAGCCACCCCCCTCGCCCTCCGTTCGCGTTCGAGCTTTTCGTTGAGTTCGCGTTACGCGCGCACATGTATACGCGTTCCAGCTTCTCTTACGCACGCAGGATGTTATTAATGCCTAATTTTTGCAATTTATTTTCTCCTGGTTTAAATAATGCTTGGAATAGTGGCGTTAAGTAGTGTAATATGCAGTAGCAACAAAGAGCAACACGATTTTTGACATAGCCAACAAGAGTAATTACGAATTAATATAGTCCCGAACTGATACTCGGCAAAGCTCAACACGGACAGCTAGAAATCTTTAGGAATATAAGGCCTAGAGAGGTGGAGAAAGGCCACAGCCCGACCACCAACAGCTCAGACGAAGTTTAGAAGGATAAGTCCTCTAACATAAATAAATGGATGCCTGGTAAATATGGATTGGTTTCTTAAGTAGCAAGGTAGTATAAAACTGCTTATGGCTCTCTTATAAGAGTCGAAGATGGTAGAATTTTTTAAAGGCACTGAAGCAACTTGAAAGGGACACACTTTCTTGTGTTTAATACACAAAGACAAACCTTATAATCTTTGGGTTATAAGTTAGGGACAAAGGGGCGCAGACTAACAGCAACTAAATTCTAATCTCTTGGATTTATAGGACATACGGATAAATATTTAATATAAATAATGAGTTCAAATCTCATTCCAAGAGCAAATAATTAACAAGGAGAGAATCATGGCTTTAAACTGGAATATAGAAGCTTGTAAGAACTATAAAGAACTTACAACAGATAAAGAGTGGGCTGTAACAAATGCATTAATATGGTCAACTATAGCAATCGGAGTAAATGAGATAACAAGTAAGAATGTTAAAAAAGTATTTACTCGAATCAGGATAGATGAAAATCTAAGTGGAGCATATTTAAGGAATGGACGGAAGAGATATTTTATCAGAATGGAAGATGTAGAAAAAAGAATAGGACTATATACAAACGCGTCACCATATACAGATGCACAATTCCTAAAAAGATATTATAAATAAGGAGAAAGCAATGAAAGATGCAATATATGACGATGTATATTTATGGTTAATGGCAATAATATTTGGTTATTTCTGTTATCCAATAATAAAAGATATAGTATTATATCTGATTGGAGGGCAATAAAATGAGTAGACATTTTACAAATCTATTACTTGAAAATATAGAACAAGGGTTATATGACAAAGACAACGTAATACTCTGTTGTGTTAAGTATATGTCAGAAGATGAGGTGCAAGATATGATGGAGATTAACGAGTTAATATAAAGGGGACAAAATGAAGTTAATTGTAGATAATGATAATAACATTATATGTAAATCAAATAGAAGTAATGAAGATATTTTAGCAATCATTAAAAAAGATATATTTACAATATGGGATAGAAACCCTAGTAAATGGATAACTACACGATTTAACAACGAATTACGAGAATTAGAAATACACGAAGGATTTAGTATATATTTAAAAGACAATGAAATTGAGATATTTGGAGATAATGGACTAATAGAACTTGAAATAGTAGATATAAATAACATAGAAAACCTATAAACAAAGGAGAATAAAATGAAAATAGACCTGAACAATCTAACTAAACTAGGTAGATACAGAGAAAATCTATTAGTAAGTGATGACGCTGTATATAGCTATTTAACAAGAGTAGCAGAGATAGACCACGAAAAAAGAGAAGTAAAACCTCTAGGTTGGTGGAGTGTAACAACAAGCAAACATATAAACTTCGTAGCATACACATACGACTACAAAGTAACTAAATAAAGGGGAAAAAAATGGGAAAGCAATACTATGAAGATACTGGTCAATTAATAACAGACGAAAGTGAAAGGAAAAAAATAGAAGAATCTATAATAGATTTATGGACGAATATTAATTCCTTGCATAATAGAATATTAGAGCTAGAAAAAAGGGGAATAAAATGAATGTAGGCGATTTAATTAAGGAACTAGAAAAATGTCCAAAGGATTTAGTTATTTTAATAGCTATTGATGACCAAAATATAGAAACAGATAATTATTTTGTTCATTCTGTGGAATTGTCTGAAACTGGTGAAAGTGGATATGAAATTGGTGGAGAAGTAAGGTTAAATGCTTATATCTAATAATAAAGGGGAAGAAAATGAAAAAGTATGAACTACGATTCTATAGAAACTATTATTCTAAATTTGAGATTATAATTGAGGCTAATAGTGAAGAAGAGGCAATGAAGAAGTTTGAAAATGATGAGTATAAATCATCTGATGTAACCGAACCAGGCTCTATTCAAGGTGGAGATGATGAGTTTGAAGAAATAGCTTGTATTTCTGATTATTGTGAAAAGGAGAAGAATAATGTTTGATTTAGATAAAATAGTATCAAATATCAGCAGGTTTCAGAAAATAGAGATGAAGAAGAAAGAAAAGGTTAAATCACAAATAGATAAATTTGAGGAGATGTCAAAGACAGATGACGGATTATATTTGTGGAAATTAGAAATGTTATCAATACTAAAAGAGAAAGCGAGGTTAGAATAATGGGATTTGATATATATGGGGTGAATCCAGTAGTACACAATACTAAATATCCTACATTTAACAAATATAGCGATATGGATTGGTCAGAAAAGAATAAACTATTCAATAAAGATACAAAACTACAAGATAAATACTGGTCTGAATCTGATAAAAGACAAGAGGATAATAAAGGTATTTATTTTAGGAATAATTGTTGGTGGTGGAGACCATTATGGAATTATGTCTGTGGTAGCTGTGAGGACATACTTGATGATGATGATATGAATGGTGGTTCTTTCAATGACGGACATGAAATAACAGAGGAAAAGGCATCAGCGATAGCCAAGCGATTATTTAAACTAATAGCAAGT
>Ga0098058_1000156_pt1 | contig 24774 bp, 21 predicted proteins | sample 19_taG_FD_75061 | JGI IMG/M metagenome (GOLD analysis project Ga0098058, IMG submission 75061) | Marine viral communities from the Subarctic Pacific Ocean - 19_ETSP_OMZ_AT15317 metaG | ecosystem: Environmental > Aquatic > Marine > Oceanic | place: Pacific Ocean | collected 2015-01-19 | reverse complement strand
TATGGGTACTGTCATAATTTGCCATAATTTATTTCCTCTATATTACATTAAATATTTTTCCATCAGAGTCGTGGAACACGTCACCAGTGGATGTTAAAAAGTTTTTTGTTGCTTCCCATATTCGCTTTGCAAAATGCTTCGCAGCACTCAATCTTAATCCTAACATAGGAGCCCCTTTGCGTTAAGTCTTAAGCCTAACATTATTTATTCCCTTCCTCTAGAAGTTTATTTCCGATGAGCTAAAACTCTACCGCTTGTTACAACTATCTGCGAAAAAGGTGCATAGATAACATCGCCCTCGCTCAATGTTGTTGACGATAGATTGTCCCCGGGAGAACATGTCGCTGATAAAATCGCGTCACCATTTATAGCCTTCACAGCTACCCAATCGCCAGATTCTGTACCGGTCAACTCATCAAATCCGTTCAGACCAAATTGAACGCTTCTTAAACTATTTACTAAACCTTGCATAACTATTCCTTTTATGTTCTATATTGTGTACCAAATTTCACATATATTACTGTTCTAACAAATGCATTTTTGACAACTTGGTAAACATTAATATTAAAAAAATTATTTAGCCCACCCTGGGGTTTTCTTAAATACAGGCTTTACCTTTTTTGGTAATTTGTCTGGGTCGCGGGTAACGGTCATGTGAAAACCAATTGATTTTCCAAGTGCCATCATACCGTCCATTTCACCACTGGCGTATGCCATAAGGTTCTGTATCTGTATTGGCTGCATTGAGCGCATCTGGGCCAGTGTAAACGAGGGTATCTGTCCATATTCTAGTGGGCCACCGGAAAGCGAAAACTTTGTTAACTGTCCCGCTAGTCTTCCACCCTTCCTGTCACCCTTCTTATATTTACCGGCTCTACTAGTTTTGTATAATCCCTTATCATCTATTCCAATAAACTCATCCCAGTTTGTGTATCTGCGGTTTCTCCAATCTGAACCAGTTAGTGCCTCAAAAAAGACTCTGAATATCACACTGCCCTTATGCTTTAGCGATACCACTGGGTGAACAACAAATTTAACAGGGTCTCTAAAGTGGCCCATGATACTAAAATAAGCTCTCTTATCTTTTTCTCCTCCAAGTCCCTTATATATAGGTGTAATGTCTGTATCCATCCACCTTAAATGCCCCTTGTCCCAGGCCTTTTTAAATCGCCTCTGTACAGCTTTTTTATAGCCTATCTCCTTACCATCATCATCTTCATCATCCCAGAGAGACAGTATTAATGTAGTGGCCAGTGTTAACCCGCCACCTCTTAATGCTATGCGCTTCCAGAACTGACGATATAGACGTGTTTCTGCTTTACTGCCGGCATTAACTGCCTTTATCATAGAGCGCACATTACTCTCTGTCCAATCCGGTGCTAATAAAAACAATCTTGCTATATGCTGAACCGTTGGGTTTCTACCCTGTTTCCCGAATGTTTTTAATCTACCGTGGTGTAATCCACCAAAGTCATCATTGATTAAGTTGGCAACCATTTTTGCTCTTTCGTCAGGATTTAATTGAGGTTCTTCTTTTAAGAGCCGATGGTATTCAAGTAAAGCGGCACGAGCTTTTAATCCGGCCCCATACCTCTGGAACAGAGCTTTTGCCTGTGCTTCCTGGAACTGTAGAACTCTATTCTTAACTGCTTTCGTGGCCCTGGTTTTATCAAGTATTTCACCAATCTTGGTTTTTTGGTTCTTGATTGTTTCGTCCCAATCTTGATTCCTACCAAGGGTTAAACCGCTTCTGACAAGTAGTTCAATTTCAGGGTCGAGTTCTCGTATTGATTTTAATCCTTTCTTATATGCTGATACTGGATTAGCATCAGATAGCTTTTCAAGTGCGCCCCCAAAAAGATATGAGCGAGTAAAGGCTAAATGATGGAAGAACGATGACTGTAAAATCCACGCCTTAACTATCGCATTATATTTTGTTGCTATATCTATTGCTTTTATACCCTTAAGCTTTGATGAACCAAGTATTCTGTTGAGTTCATCTGCAATATCCTCGGGAGCATATATGGGTTTTTTCTGTAGGATAGTACCATCCTCTGTCACAATAAAGTTCTTTCCTAATTTGGGAACTATTTTTGCACCTACAACCTCTGATTGCTCTTCTAATTGATTTACAGTTTTTTCTATAGCAGCATCTTTTTTCCTGGCTCTCATTACGCGGGTTATAGCTGCATCAGCTTCGCCATGGGCCATACCTCTTGCCATAAGTGATTCACGTATAACCTGTATTAGTGTCTCAATCGGTTTACTATACTCACCCTTGTGATTAAATTTCTCACGGCTAATTGTTTTTAAGTTTTGCTTTAGTGGTTCGAGCTCTATAGTTCCGCTATATCCCCACCATGTAAAATTTGGGTGCTCAATTTTTTTATAGCCATCCTCCTGGTTAAACGAGAACAGCTTCTTGCCGTTCTTATTCTTTATCTTCATGCCAGTTTTCAGGAGTTTTTTGTGCTCTATAACATTGGCGATTTCTGATTCCAGAAGCATGAGGTTATTTGTAGCACCCTCTATCTTAAGCGTATAACCATTAGACATACCCTCCAGTATAGTTTCAAATACCCTCTGCTTTGCATGCCGTGTAGAGGTACCAAATTTTCTAAACTCTTCGCTGCTTGGCTTTTCGCCCAAATCCCATACCCGTGAAACATAGTTATCAATCAGATTATGTATTATCTGTTTATCTTTAGATTGCTTACCTATCTTATCATAAACCTTTGATATGTCACTGGCAATTTTCTTCTGTTCTTTAGATAGGTTTTGTGATAAATCTACAATCGATTTCTGCTCATCTGTTAGAGATTCGTAGTACTCATCCAGATGCTGTGGGTTTTGTTTTAAATCAAGATATATATGTATAGCTCTGTCAATGTCTTTCCAGTTTTTATCAGTTTTTTTAATTCTTTTCTGAAATTCATCAGCCCTGACAGAAGCAACCTGTGTGGCCCAGTCTCTATTTCCGAACCAATCATCCTTACCCTTCTCATATAATGATGAAACGGGTTCTTTCTTGTCTGTAGATTTTACTAGACTGTGTGTAATTCTAGAATCTTCTTTACTAAAGGTTCCAATGTTCCCGGTAGCTGATTTGATTTGGTTTGGTTTGAAGGCAACCCAATCATCACGAACTACATTTCCATCGGTCATACTTTCAACAATTCTAATGCCATCATACCCCTGTTTTTGTAATATTTCTTTTGATATATCTTCTAAAGAATAAATTTCTTCGCCATAAACAATAAACGGATTATTTATTGAAAGATAAACTGGATAGACTTGACGATTTTCAGCTTTTGATGTCCCGGAAAAATCACTTGCCATAAATTCAGCACCACCTTCATCATAGCCTTCTGATACTCTTGGTTTTTCAGCCCTTTTTAAGTCTCTTCTTAAGGAGTCAATATAAGGTTCCATATCTGGTCTATTTTTATATTCTTGCTCCATATCTTTTATTTTAATAGATAATCTTTTAGCACGTTTTAAATTTGCCGGGTAAACCGTCTTTGCAGTAAACCAACTTCCCAATTCACCTAAATAGAAAGGGTTTTTTTCTCTACCTTTTCTATCTACGTTTTTCCCTACTGAAAATTCTTCAAAGTCCTTATCAGTTCCGTGATAAACCACCAAAGGCTTTCCATCTTCATCAACGACTTTAGAGTCGCCAAACCATTTTTTAAATTCTGGAGTTAACTCTGGTTCGAGCCTGAAGGTTTTTTGTTCTGGAGGTCTTTCTTTTGTTCCTCCGAAGAACTCTGGGTTTCGCTGGATGATGGTGTTGAGGGGGTCGAATAGATTATTATTGGCCCAAGATTCAGTACCCAGTCGTCCTCCGGTAAGTCGTTTATATCTCGGTATGGAATCGTATTCTTTTTCTTCTTTATATTTGGCATCTGTTGATACTCCTAATAGCTCTAACTTACTACCTTCTGGTAAATTATTCAATATTTCACTTACTTCATCAAAGTTGCCAACTGGGTATACAAATAACGCCTGTCCGTCATTCATCAGTGTATAGTCCAGGCCGGTATCTCTGACAAACGATTGACTTTCGCTTCGCTCTATTTTAGAACCGTCTGTTTTACGCACAAGAAAAGCATTTACTTCCCCCTTCTGAATCTTAAATACGAACTGGGCTTCCTGATGCAGCGCTTTAGACATAACCTTCGATATGCTTTCCGCATCGTTAATAGATAACCCTGGGAATGATATGATATAGTTTGGTGAAACCTTCCCATTATATCTACCCTCCGACATCTCTACAGTGTTTGGAACCCCAAGGTGTTCAGCTAGCTTTAATTTTAACCCAGTCCTTGTTTTAGAAAAAATAACACCTTCAAGCGAACTTATAATACTTTTTGTTTTTTCAGGGGAAGAACCTTCCGGGATTCCCCTTGTGATTTCCAGTGCAATTTTTGGGGCCTGTTTTACAGCATGTTCTTTTACAGCCGTTGTCACCTCCGGCGTGACAGCAAAATCTTTTGTAAACGCAAGTATTCTTGCTTTGTCTGGGTTTGTTGGAAACCTATTCCCCAATAAAGGTTTTTGTTCATAGGCATCAATCTCACCCTTAACCATGCTCTGTATAGATTCTGCCGTACCAGGTGTTCGGCCCTTACCCCTAACGCTATCCCACAATAAAGCCTGTACAACATCTGGCCTTAAATTGGTTTCCCTTGCTAATCTGGAAAGCAGGTGGTTCATTATTCTATATTCTACATCATTTGGTTGACCATTTAATCCAAATAATTTTGACATCCAGGTATCATGAACTGTAAAAGGAAAGTATTCATTAAAAGCTCTTTCTTTTATTGTCTGCGCATATAGAGGGGTTTTAAACCTGTTTTCCTGTGCAAATTCCACATGGTTATACCATTTAGATATTTTAGTTATATTCTTATCTGTGAGAAATTTATATACCTGTGTTTCATCCGAAATAAGCTGTTCATTTTTTAGTGCTTCTTCGAATTTTTTTGTTTGTGTAATGGGTGAATATTGCCTTGCCATTCTCATAATAAATAAGGTATTGGCAAAGTTTACCTCTGGAGATGCTTGTGCACTCGTTATGCCAAATAAACCAGAAAACTCGACAATGTTTTCGATACCAACAACATCCTTTGCTACATCTGCTACAGAGTCATACCAGCTCCCAAATTCGGGGTTCTTTTTTAGCTGTTTATTTAATGATTGGAGTAATGTTTTATAATCTATAAGAGTGTTTTTTCTACTCCACTTTCTTACACCTTGTACAGCCTTAACTATTTCTTTACCAGTTGGGTTGGGGTTATCCTTAAACAATGTTTCAATAGCAACCTCTACACCACCTAATATATTAGATGTGTCATCAATATTTTCTGGTAGCCCTGTATTTTCAGCGAGCTTTTTTAAATTATGCCGTAATATATCAAATTTCTCTGCTGGTACATCATAATACGATGCGAGAACTGGCATGTCTTTATTACCACCCAGGTAACCAATATGGCCCTTAAATCCCTGTGATTTGATATCAGTTTCAATAGCAGTTAGGTCATCATGTTTATCCCATAAACCCTGCTCATCTTTTATTAAATCATAATAATCATCTGTTTCTACAATAGATGTATATAATACATTTGCGCCTGTTTTGATGGACGGCTCGGATTCTTCTCCAAGATAAAAATAAACACGCTTTGGAGCTGCCTCACTTTTTATACGTTGAGCATCTTTATTGGTGGATTTTAAATCCATCTTTTCTGGAGACAGATTTATTATACCATATTCCTTACTATAGTGGTGAGCAGGAACTAGCTGATGTGTTTCTTTAGATGGTGGCGCTCTTTCCTGGGTATCTTCTGCGATAGCTTGTCCAGCTATTGCTTCAGACTCTTCCTCTTGAAATACTGCAGATTCTATTTCATAATCACCCTTTAGAAACTCTGCTATATTGGTACCATCAGAGAAATCTCCCATGAACTCAACAAAGGAATTATACATCTCCCTTGGCATTGAATACATAGAAGCATGCTCTGGGTTTTTGTTTGCGTATCCAAGGTGATGAAACACAAACGCCTTACTGAACAGCTCTATATCTGATACACCGGGGTTTTTCCCTGCTTCAATTAGGGATTGTCGGAGTCCCCCAGCATAGGCCCGTATTGCTCCCGCAAGCTCTGGATTCGTTCTTTCAGCTTGCTTGAAGAATCCTTCGACAAGTTCTTCCGCAACAACGTCTCTACCCACTTTTGAGTTGAGTAAGATTTGGACGGCACCAGTTTTCTCGTCGATTGTGTTAAGCCCGAGGCTGATTGCTTTGTATTGTTTTTCTCCATTTTCTTCTCCCACTTGTTCAAACCCTTCTACTTCAGGGTCATAGTTTCTTTCCTTATACCATGATTCAGACTCTATAACTTCACCCGTATTTTCATCATCGTACTCTATGGTGAAAGGTATATCATCCTTGTTAATTTTATCTACTAATTTTTTTACTTGTTTTTCTCTACTTTTAGCCTGGCCCATGCCCTGCGAAACTCCGGCACCTATAACAGACACGGGTATGGCTGCTATTGATTCTTTTATAAAAGCATCAGCAAGTTCTTCTGGTAAGTTATCAGCAACAAATTCATCATATATAGACTGCGTGAGTACCGTGACATCTGCCTGCAAACCCTCCGTGGTTGATTCTACAAAGATATCACCAATAACTCTGGCTATTCTTTTGGATAACTCCTTGGTTTGCATTGTATTTAAGAACCTATTTATACCAATCCTTTCAAGAGCTGCATTTACTCCCCCGCCAGCTATGCCTAGACCTAATTTTAATACAGGGTCAACCTTTCTGCCTGTGAGCTCTTCATACTCATTGGCTCGTCTAATAATTTCACCACCTTCTCCGGCAAACATTAAACCAGTTGAGGCTACGGGACTAACTGCCGTAAGGGCCATTAAACCTAACAATAGGGGTGCCCCCTCTGCTGCTAATTGATAAAATCTGATTGGATTAACAAGCTCAAATATTGATTCTACAGGCTCTGAATATTGCCCCGTTGGTGGTGTTGGTTTAAAAAAGCCCTCGGTAGCAGCCTCTACGCTCTTTGCTGCTTCATAAAAATTAAATTCTTCTGGATTTCCCCTAGCGGATTCGAGGGCCCTGTCAAGTGAGTTACCAAACAGAGCGTTAAACATAGGGTCTTCGTATGCTTTAATGTAATCTTTTCCAAAATCCCGCTCCAGTGTTTCGTTGAGAGATTCACCAAGTTCCTGAATAGCTCCGGCCATTCTTAGGCCACCAGCTGCTGGGTAATCAACGAGCTGCTTGAGTCCGCTTCGTAGGGGAGAACCAATATTATCGACTGTTTTTTCTTCAGAGACTATAGGTGTCTTCGCACTTTCCGATTGAGCTATTTCAAACGTAAGAGCTTTCTTTATTGTGTCTTCATCCCAGCCCTGTTTACGGAGCTTTGATATACTTGATAGTGATTTTACGTCGGGGAATTCATCCTCTATTTTAGGTTGGATTGGACTGTCAAGGATTCCTTGAACTTTTGTAAGCGGTTCTAGTTGCGCAAATATTCCAGAGGGGTCTTGAAGAGGGACACCCAATTCATCAAAGATAGGGGAGACTGTTTCGTCTAGTTGCTCTAGCTCTCTATTGAGAACCTTTGAATAAAAATCAAGAACATTGGGCATATTATTGCCCTAATTGTGTTCTTATTTGATTATCAAAGTAGTTATAAACATCCCGAACGGATATGCCAAGGGATTCTGCAATGTCAACGCTTGCTTTATTTACTGCATTTTGGGTTGCATGCTTTTGGCCAAGAGCTATCTTAACATTCCTTTCTGGTACCTCATACCGTTTACCATTAATGGTTAATACAATCTTTGAACCTTTCTTTGGTAAGGAATTGAAAACAAAATCTTGAGCTGCTTGTATCTCTTTATCTCTATGTTCTTTTTTCTTGAGTTCTGCCGTTGAACCTTTTTGATTATTATTCTCTGGCTCTGTGTAGGGGCCATATTTCGGCTTTGATTTAGATTTAGCCACAGACCTTAAGTTCCGCCAGTATGGATGTGAACCATCTGCATAAAACTTTTCAAGTTCAAGCCTATACTGTTCCTCTGCATTTCGACTGGAAATCCGGGATGCTATTTGAGCTATCTCATTATCTGCAATCCCAGCTGAAGCTGCCGCTCCAGCTGAAATATCCAATTCCCTACCATTATCATCTACTTCAGGTGTCATAGCCGATTCACGGACAGCAAGCAGTTTTCTCATCCTGTCATTATCAGACTGTACATCTTTTTTCTGACTTGATATATATTCCGTTGCTCTTTTTTCCCACTCGTCCCTGGATATAATACCCCTGGATTGATTGATTGAAGCAATTTTTGTTTCTATCTCTAATTGCTTTTTTATTAATTCAGCTTTAGATTTTTCAATTTCAGTTATCTCTTCTTCTGTGGGTGCTGGTGGATTCTTAATTGAATCTAGTTTTCGTTGAGTTTCCAGTTTTGATAATTCTTGCTTCTTTAAATCTAATTCGTCCTTTTTAGATTTCTTTAATTTATCTTTCTGAAACTGCTTAATTAGTGCCGCTTCTTTTGCATTTGCTTGTCTATGTTTTTTATCTGCCATGATTAAATCTCAATTACTCTACCGTCAATAATTACGTATTGCTTACCGTCCAATTCTATAATACTTTCATCTTTTCTCGTCCAATTACCACTTCCATCTTTTTCCCAATTGTTATTTAACTCACCAGCTATACTACCAACGGCACTTCCAGCTGAATTCACAGCATTAGTTAAGTCACCCCTGCGCTTAAGGGCCATGCTGTACTTTCTTTTTGTTTCATCCATACCATATTGTCCGAGCGCATCCTGGGCTCCCACTTTAGACATCTGGTTCTTCAATGATATCTGCCTTGCTGTTTCTGCAACTCGTCGTATGCGTTCTGCATCAATACCTGCTGTGGATTGATGCATTACAGCAGAATTTTCTAATCCACTTCGCACAATATTCCCCTGAACCTGGGACTTCCCTATATCAGCCATTTGGTTGGCAGCTCGTGATGTTTGAGATACTATTTCTCTCTGCATACCACCCGTGAGCACACCCTCCTTTGAGCGTCTCTGCAGTTCAGATAGGTAGTCCTTTTCTAATCCGCTCTTTTTATATTTAACGGGATTAAAGTAATTACCTAAACTACTTACTGTCTTTGATATCGCTGGGGCTGCTAAAGCCCACGCTATTGCCGGTATAGGCATATCTTACTCCTTAAACATGTTTAATTTGTTAACCAAGTTATCTTTAATCTTATTATTATAGAAATCATTTTTGACAATTACCCTAGTTCTAATTCTGAAGTCTCACCGAATGGCTGCCAGAATACATTAACTCTGTTTTTATTGAACGCATATTTATTTCCACCTGTATCATATGCCCATAAATGAATATCTACCTTTAAATCAAATGTATCAGTATTATGTGTTCCTCCTGCAGGATACCAATATTCGTCGGATGGGTCTGAATGTGGATTAGTTTTACCAGATATTTCGACTTTTGTTGTAGGAGTGATTTCATGCGAGGCATAAATATCTATATTCCAAACTGGAGTAAAAAATGTACTCTTTGTAGTTAAATCAATCCCAAACCCAGGATGTTTATAAACTCCATTTGTAATCAAATATTCTTCTGCAATACCAGTATCATGCGTTGGAGTACCGTCCAATCTACTTGCATTTTCGTCCCAACCTGCTCCTATATTTGTTTCGTCGGCAAAATACTTATTTGTTGGAATACCTTGCTTCCACATACTTTCATCAGTATCACCATCATTTAAAGTGTTACGCACATTATTTATTCTTGATATAAGATGAGATTTAACAAAACTTTGGCACTTATCATGAGCTTCTGACTTACTATAATATGGATTACCGTCATATGTTGTCTTAACTGTGCCAGATGGGTAATAATAGCTTTCAAGATGAGCTCCACATGTTACATAAAATAAAAAACAATCATGGTCACCCATTGATAGATTTTTTTCTACGGTTGCATCTGTTGCTGCGATTGGATGTTCAGGGGTATTGCTAACTAATACATTTCTGGAGTCTTTAAAATCACCAGCATAATTCGGTTCTGCTCCTGCAGCTGCACCTGCATCTAGAAATGGATAATCACCATCTGTTGGTACATTATTTGGTGATGCAGACCCACCTGTGACTGCAGTTACAGTAAAATCAGCTCCAAATGCTGGTACTGCTGGGTTTGGTGATGCAATATATACCTCATCACCTACCTTATACCCACTTCCTGCTGTAGCAATAGTAAAAGTAACAATCTCTGATAAAATTGCTCCAACAGTGTCTGCTGTAATAGTACATCCGCTGCCGTTTCCATCTGTAGTTGTCGCATAAGTAGTGGTTGCACTATAACCCAGTCCGCCTGAATCCATATTTAATGTATCTACACCCTCACTCCCCCAATGAGAATAATAAGCATAATTAGTATCTGTCTCTGGAGTATCATCATTATCATGCTTTACTATAATATGTAAAAAGCCTGCAGTAAGCCGTTCAACCGCACAGCTAAATGTTTTTGAGACTGTTACCGTACCTGGTGTAATAGGTGTCCCCATTATGCCCAGCCTGCTCCGTTTGTATCATCAAAAGAACTATCGAAGTGACCACTCATTAATTCATGTACACTTATTAATGAAAAATTCGCTTGTAAATCATCTTCTCCAAATGTCATCATCTGACCATCTGTTTGAGCCCTAATATAATAAGCGTCTGTTACAGAGCTGAATTCATAGGGTGTCCTAAAATGAAATTTTGGACTATCAGCTTTAATTAGCATAACAGCGACTAAATTTATAGTGTGACCTGAACTAATTGTTAAATCAGTATTGTTTCCTTCAATGTGTTCACCACCATCACCCCAAGTAAGACCTACATCAACAGGAATATTTACATCATCTGTTGCGGTTAAATTGATATCTGCCCCAGAAGTAAGCGTTAAATCAGTATCATCTCCTTCAATTTTCTCACCGGTGCCAAAGGTTACGCCCACATCAACAGGAACAACCACATCTGTAGTAGCTGTTAAATTAATTGCACCACCTGAACCAATTGTTAAATCAGTACCATCACCCGATATATACTCACCACTCTCTGCTGAATTAAAATCAATTTGAGATGTACCACTGACAACCACATTACCAGTTCCATCACTTCTTGTTAACAATAAGTGATGACCTGAATTATGTATATCCCAATAAGTTTGAACATCTCCAAGCCCATCAGATTCAGCGAGCCTTATCCTTGCATCAGCATAACCAGATGACGTTTGAGTATCTTGAATAGTTAAAACAGGGTTAGCTCCTTTCATATGAAGTAATGACTCTGGAGTTGTGTCACCTATGCCGACATAAGTGGTTGGTGATAATAGAATATCACCACCTGAACCAATTGTAATATCGGCACTGTCACCTGAAATATATTGATTAGAGTCTACCCAGTAAATCTTTTTACCTGTATATAAGTAAATATCTTCATTATGAGTATGTAAACCTGTCCACAAAGGGGTAATGGATTCATCTAAATCATGTGTGTGGTCAGCTCTAGCAAAGCTGGTAGATGTACCCTCTGTAGATGCTGATAAATTTACAGATAAATCACCTGGGGCAGTTGTAGCGATAGCGTGAGCATGGTCTGCTCGAGAGAAAGACGTAGAAGAACCTTCTGCTGATATCGCATCTGGTGTAATTATATTAGCTGCTGCAGCTGCGATAGCGTGAGCATGGTCACTTCGTGCTGCTTCATTTAAACTTCCGCTTGCCGCTGATGCGTCTGGTGTAATTGTTGTAACAGAGGGTTCATCGGCTACTACAAATGTAGCACCGGCTGATGTAATCAAGCTATCATCAGCCCCGCTTAAGTCAAAATCCTCATAACCACCATCAAACAAAACATCTATGTTTTCACTGCCATCATCCAATAACCCAAGCCCAATAAAATCACTGATATCAACACTAATGACTGCGCTGGAAGATTGTAACCCATCACCTGCAAGCAATGTTGATAGAGCGTCTGTTGTGGTTAATTGCTCTGTTGAGCCATCTGAATCAAGAGTGAGAAACTTGTCTCCACTCATAGGAACTACATCTGAATATTCACTTAAGTTTATAGCTAATGCTGTCCCAGCGCCTCCGCTGATTCCATCACCCGCGACACTTGTAGCTAATTCCGTTGCAGATACACCTGCAGCTTTTATTTGAAGCGCATCCGAAGAAACTTCAATTGTCGCATCATCAACACTCGCGTCTACTGTAATAGTTCCACCAGTACCTAGAGTTACGGTACCACCTGTGGACAAGCCACCACCTGCGGTCACAGTAATCTGTGTATCACCTTCTACAGAAGTGCCGGCGGCGCTTCCATAATCAATAGATAAAGAAGTTCCAGCACCGCCTAAAATCCCTGTCCCCGCGACGCTTGAATTAAGATGTGATTCTGTTATACCACCATCTTTTACTTGAATAGTATCAGATGAAATTTCTAAAGATGAACTATCAACGTTTACATCTAAAGCAGTTGAACTGCCTAAAGCAACAGAGCCTCCACCCGATAATCCATTACCAGCAGAAATAGTTAAGCTATCATATTCTAAATCAGAGGTGTCAACAGTTACCGTCGCATCAACTTCCTCCTGGGCTGTTAATGCAGCAGGTGTGAATAATCTAGAGTGCCACTTTCCAGCACGTTTTATAAAATGGTATACGCCCTTATCTTTAATATAGCGTACAGTTTCCTGGCCATTAAACCCCTCGTTATTAGAGGGCTGGCCTTCAGACATAGTATTTAAATATGCCTGCCTGTCATTAATATTATTAAAACGACGGCGGGTATCTTTTTGATTTCCTATCTGCTGTCTATAGCTACTCAACTTCAAGCTCTATTTTTGAAATTTCTACCACAGGGTTCGATGAAGATAGTTCAAACTTTACAAAGGAGGCTCGCCTGCCAATTCTGATTGATTTTGTTGTATATGATGTCGATAGGGGGAAATCAATTGTTTCCTGGCCAGTTATATTTTGATTGTAAAAATTCGCTTTACTTGAGGATTTATCTAACCAGAATGATGCTTGTAATTTATTGGCAGAAGCACCATCACCATTTTTATAGCTAATATTCATCCGCCTCACCATTGCCGGTTTGTTCATATCGGAAATAGAGAAGTTTCCGGATTTCAAATAAACACTATGAGAAGTCTCTGTAACTGATGATGCATCATACAGCGTGTAGAAATCTGTTTCGTTACTATTATGATAACCTATATAAATAACATTGTTTTCATCTTTTATAAGCACATCAGATTCCACAGATAATGATGTAATAATTTTACCCCACACAGTGGCACCGTTTGACATAAATGCTCTCAAATCAAATGTGTACAGCGTTGTACTACCTGCACCAAACGAACATAAGATTCTTTGTTTCTTAATGTCATAAATAAATTTTGTTTTCTCAAGATTGGATGTCCCCTGGTAATCATCCTTTATATCATTAGCTATTGGATATACCTGAAACTGTGGAGTGATGACATAAACATTGTCCTTTGCTGCAAAAAATATCATACCCTCTACCTCTATAATGGAATCCGGTGAAATGATATTAACATTTTTTTCTGATTCTGTTAGCTGCCAACCAGAAGGGTCTAGGGTTGGAACCTGCAGCCTAAAAATACCACGCTCACCAAACACTACTAAATCACCACCATATGCCTTAATAGCCTTGATTTCACCACCCTGGGTGTCCTTAATTTGAATATAATTGTCTATTGGTAGAACATCAGGCTGTAAATACTCACTGTAAATAATCCAATCTCTGTGAACCTCCGCTTCTCCATCAGGGTCGAGCTTCACATTGCCAACAAAGAGCCTTCCATTTAAATAATCTCCGCAGCCATAGTTAACAGATATTTTATCCCTACCTTCAAGTGGGTGAGGAGAACCATCCAAAAGCCCGTAATCATAAAAGTACAAATCAACTACTGTTGAATCAATATCATAATAATATTTATTACCTATTTCAACTACTGCATCTGTCAGGCCACCGCCGGCCGCGGAGTAAAGAGTCTCATTTACCTGAATTACTTTATCTAGATTCTGCATTATCACACCAGTAGAGTCCTTATCTACTGACCGTAATACGTAGTCCTTCAGCTCATCCTTCTTAAAATTCCATGAACTATTATATACCACATCCCGTCCATAGTAACCATGTGCAGTTGGGCTATAATCCGTATGTCGTTTATATGTGGCATTTGTAGTATCCTTAATAGTCCAACTGCTTTCCCAACCAAAATCAGAAACAGAAGTTCCAATCGATTGGCTCAATATAACATACCCATCGCCATATGATGAAATTTCATATGAATTTTCACCTAAATCTATTTCAAACATATCATCTGCATCAGCCCCAGTAAAATCTGCGCCGGGCATATAAACTACTTTTGCAACATTACAATCAGAATACGAGCCCTCATTTCCATCTTCATCAGCCTTCGTACCTAATTTTATAGTATGTATATGATAAAAACTAGGCTCAACATCTAGCGCATTATAGCTTCTGTATACTTTAACATGTGTTATCCTTTGATTAAAATCACCAGTATCAAATCTAATTGGTGCTATAATAACTTTATCGTCTGATGTTAAATTATAATATGCTTCACTTTCAATAAATGGCGCTTCCTGGTTACCATCAAATACTGGTACAAATTTATAATAATAGTAGCCAATCTTATTAGCACCGCTAACAGTATCGGTGACAGCTGCGGTGTGTAATGTAATATTTTGATAGTCCCACGTGGATGGATATGTAATTTCTGTATTAGAAGAATTAATTGCAGCGGCAGGGGCCCAGTTTCCTAAAAAATACTCCCTGTCAATATATTGGTATAGAAGTGGTTTAGTGTCTCTACCACTGGCAAAACGAAGTTTATTATTAAATGGGATTATTTGCGTATCCGCTATTACGCTTGTGCTTGTAGCTGTAGGCGTAGCAAGAGAGCCATAGCTTACCATAGCTCCAGTTTCGGGTTCACCCACAAATACCCAGTAGTCATCTCCGGCATCATTGATATCCATCCAGCGATAACCACGGTTTACTTTTAGGGTCGTATTATCAACCTTATCACCATAACCTGTTCGGCGGCTGGCAAGGCCATCTTTATCTATATCTAAATTATAAAAATCCTCGAACTTACCAGAATCTTCAGAATCAGATTGTGTGTTTATCCCCTGCGCAAAGCGCTTAATTTCGATTGTAGGCATTATAACACATTGACAACTTGGGCTGGGCCGGAGCTCTGGCGATTGTCATGCAGGCTCTTCAGCTTTGTTCTATTCATCATGTACTTATTATAATACCTATCAGCAGCAGATAATTCCCCCCTGTCTTCTAATAGCCTCGAGCGAGCAAAATCTATAAGATACTGATGATATGCTTTTGGCACACCGGGTGAAGTATCCTCTATAGAGCTCCAATCAAAATCTACATCAGACATTGCACTTTCATCTTGGACAACGGGGAGGTAGGTATACCACATTGTCAATGTACCAGCGGAAACTGCACCTGGGACTAAATATAAAGAATTGCCATGGATAAAGTACCCCGTGGGTGTGCCCATATCCCACGAATCATCGCTCTTCTTCATGGATTGATACTGCCACTCATTAACAGGCTCTAATTTTTCTCCCTTCCACTCTACGCGCCCTGTCATTTCTATAAAATCAGTGGGCAGGGTCGCGGATTCACTATCTGCGCTTATGGATTGAGAGTACTCCTTTTCCAGACAGTGTGTGTGAAGAATTAAATCTTCCTGTGCCTCAATTAAATAGCTCTTGGCAGCATTACTAATTACGCCGGATTCATCCGGTCGGAATGCAAGCAGGGTTCTATCTAATAGCTCTCCCCATAACATTAACGCCTGCCTTTTGTGCCAACACCCGATGGTGCTTCGGCTTCGTATCTAGCATTTAATGCATTTACAAGATTACTTCCGCTTGTATAAGCTGAAGCTGCTCTTTCACTTTGGGCATCCATTCTCCACAATTGAGATTCTGCAAAATCAAGAATAATCTCATGCAGTGCTTCATTTAGAGATGATTCGCTTCCAGATGAATCAGCAATATCTGCAGGCTCGGCAAGATACCTAACATCAAGAGCGGTGGTACCAGTTGGTAGTATATATATGTTTTCGTCAAACACATACGCTATTGGATTGGTTGCCGTTCCCGACAGCAAAGAGTTCTGTGTCCTTGCCACATCGCGTACATCAATCATTGTTGCATAATTTCCACCATATATCTTAACAGATACAATCCCATTTCTCACGGGGGCACTTGTTAAGCCACTAAACGCTACCTTACCAGATGCTACGGTTTCGTTTGCATCTTCAACTTCTAGTTCAGTTAGATAAGCGTTATGTATAAGATTTACTACTGTTTTTTGTGAGAGGTTTAGTGCTTTTATCTTTGCATCAGAAGAGAATGAACTTTCTTCAGGGTCTTCCAGGCGTAGGCCAAGCATGTCCACCATAACATCACCAGTCATTTATGACTCCTTTTAGTTAAGGAAGCCCCTAACTAAATAGGGGCTTCCATGTAGATTAGCTATACGATGTTGGTAAATCGTAGATTTTACCCTGCATACGTGGAGCTGAACATGTCAGCGCACCTAGCCAGAGCATTTTAGCAACAGCATAGTCTTTATCAACCGGTTTTGCAAAATCTTCAAAAGCGAAGTTTCGTTTCCGATGATGACGAAAACCAATATAGTTTTCGTTTAACATAATTGCGCCACCGCTATACTCTGATTCAAGAGCAGAGTCAACAACAACCGGGGTTCCCCTGTAGAGCAGGTTACTAAAACCAGCATCTGCGAGAGATTTATCCGATGCGCCGAAGCGTTTCTGGTCTACCAGTGTAGCTTCATATGCGTCAAACACAACCTGTGAAACAACAATCAGTGTTGGCTTATCATTGTCAATGGACAATGCACCAAACTGATTTCGCATCAGGGTTTGTATGTAAGCAGCATTTGTGCTATCGGTAAGGTTTGCAAAAGTCACTGATGTACCAGCATCAACAACAGAACCGGCATCCCACCAGGTTTCCGTGGTTGAGTTGATGCCACCAAGCGTTCTATCATCTGCAATTATATGCTGCAGGCCAATGAAGCCATCGGTTGAAGCATTACTTCCGGTGACGGACGAACCATCATTATCAGAATACAACTGTGAGCCAAATAAATCCTTTAGTGCTTTTTCAGCGGATTTCATTTTAGCCTCAATCATATCAATTACCTGTTCAGAGCCGCTATTAAGCGCTTCTTCTTTACCGGTAATCCGGATTGTAGCATAAGCCTGTACCCAGTCAAATGCTGCGTCGGCATACATAGCTGTATCACCAACGGTAAGAGTTGCAGAATCACTGGACATAAAGCCCTTTTCTGCAGGTTTTGCGTATTCTACGGGCTGTAGAACCTTTTTACCGCCACTAAAAGGAGCGGATTTTCTCAACATACGATGTGTCACGATATTGCTATCGTAAATATTATCTACCAGCTTTGGAACATATAAATCCCGCGTTAAGGCAGACAGGTTATCGTAGTTATAAGTACTATATGCAATAGCCATTATTCCTCCATTCAGTTAAACCAAATTGGTCTAACTAACTAACTCGTAATTCTCAAGTGCATATTCCCGGACATCATTATAGTCCCTCATCTTTGGGATGGTATTTCCGCGTTTGGCGCGTGTATCACCCTTTTGGACAGGAATCTTTTTTGCAGCTTGAGCGTCTTTTATTGCCTTCTTTGCTTTGATAAACGCGGATTTTTCTGTTGCAGTTGCTGTGGCGATGATGAACGCATCTTCCAGTGATGGAAGGTTGCGGTTAATCATTACATCTATCACTTCCTTGACTGCGTCTTCATTGTCGCGCAGTTCGGGATGCGATTTCATCAGATTTTGTATATCTGTTTCTACCTGCAACCTGGTTTCGAGTTCAACAACTCGATTCTCAAGTTCCGTTGGTTCTGCTTTAGGCTCCGATTCCTCGGATTGTGAAACCTCTTTAGGTTCCATGAAAAGTGGATGTGAATCAGCATCGTCACCAAGATAGTCCCTAACGGCATCGAGCAAATCACTGTCATCTCGTAACGCCATCCATTTATCCATTTCAGCCTGGAGAGCTTTGCGTTCTGTTGAGACGTCCTGTGATTTCTTCGTATTTGACTTTTGCCATTCGCTTCTATTCTCGCTGTCGGTTTTCCAGTTTTCAATATCCTTTAAGGAATATTGTTCACCGGAGATTTCAAACACATCCTTGTTCTCTTCCGGCTCGGATTGCTCTTCTACGAGCTCCTCACCGGCAGCATCGGAGGCTTCCACCTCGTCATGAACCTCTTCCCCCTCAATGGGGGCTGCTTCGCTGGTTTCTGAAGAATCTAATGGTTGCTCAATAATTGAGTCCATTACTTCATCGGTTATATCTAAATTGTAATAGGGGGTATCATAAGTTGATTCAACATCTGATGCTTCTACTTCTTCGTATTCTATTTTTGACATTATTTGCTCCAGTTGGTCTATTTTAGACGCTGTTAGTTTTAGTTATCATGCATTTTTTTGCGTTTTTTGCGATTCTCCGCCTCCCGCATCTGGGTTCTGGTATAGTCCAAAGATGTTGGTACTTTAATTTTTGACACCATTTTTGCACTCTGTTTTTGAGCTTGAAACCGCTTTTTGCGTTTTTTCTGATTCTCTTCCGCCTCTGCCGTTGCAAGAGATTCATCCCAATCAAGATATGCTTGTTTTCTTTTCTTTTTTCTTTTCTTCTTTTCTTCTAAAGTTATGATTTTGTCGGTATAGTCATCGTCGTCTTTAAACTCTTGACCTCTATCTTTCCAGTACCTCTTATCCCGCCTTCGGGAGCCTTTGGCAATCTGGTCGTCTCTTTCTTGTCTTAGACGTTTTATTTGTGCTTTTTTAACAATTGACACTATCTTTTTCTTTTTCGGTTTTTTGTCACTCATGATATAATAGTCTTTCCTGGTTATTTATTGACGCAATTTCTAACATGTTTACTATGTTATACAAAGTATCTTTGACAACAAGCTATTGATACTGCTCCATCAGTTCAGGGCGCTGTTGAAGAACGGACATGATTTCATCCTCATCTGTGGAGTTCTGCATTATATCTTGAGCTGCTTCATCTTCTGCCTGCACCTTCATTTCTGCTTCCATTTGAATGCGCTTTTCTTCACGTATCTTATTTAATAGCTTTTGCTTTCCAGGGAGCTCAAGGTTTTCAATTACAAACTCTACATCCTGAATTAATCCAAGCTGAACAAGGGAAAGAATCTTTTCCTCAATGAATGCCTTATTGTCTGGCATCATTGAACCTGCTTTAGCTCTTACTCTCATAGGTTTTCCCTGTAGCTCTAAACCGGTATAAGTAAACTGCTGCTCACCGAGCTCATTAGGAATAGTAATGTAATGCTCATCCTCACCTAAATTTTGAATAAATACTAGCCATAGGGCACCAAGCTGCTGTACCGCAGAGTCAATCATCCGTGATTTAAAATCTATTTTAGTTGTTGAACTACGCCTGTAGACTTCCGCCTGAACCCCGCTTGTCACATTGGGCGCCTCTCGCCCTTGAGTGGATTTGTTTACGCCACTGGTAATCTCAAACATGGTTTCCATTAACTGGAAAAAATTAAATACATAGTTCGGTATTGAAGACGGCTGTTTCATCTCTACCTGGCCTGGGCCTGTTTTTGTAATAACTCCACCAGGACGGTTAACAATCTGATTCTTTACACCCGCGGTTTCATCTACAAGCCACATTGGGTTAGCCATTAGGTTAATATTATCCATAACCTGTGAAGCAATTTTATCCATCGATAGGTTTATAGTCTTTAACCGCTTGGGCTCTGGGCGTCCCCAGAATGTGTGCGCTGTACCACCATTCTTTGCAACAATAAAAGGAAATGGATTTTGAATATAATTTTCCTTGTTTAAAAATGGATATGGGGTAGGGCCATCATAAAGTAAAACACCATTGGCAATTGTAGTTAATCTTACGCCAGGGACTTTCTTAACGCCATCATCTTCTTCATATTCAGTGTCTCCATCTTTCCACCAGCACTCAATTAAGAGAGCTCTTTCTTCAAGCTCTTCCATGGCTCTTTGTTTGTTTTCATAGCGCGTAACAGAACCATCTGGATTGGGAATAGATGTCTTACCATCAAAATCAGTATGAGGTTTCATGGCCTCATAGAGATTTAAATTCCCCTGGGCCTCTACATATTTACCGTTTGGATACTTCTTCTTAATATCACTTACTAGAGCTGGAGCTGCATAAATAACCCACTGCGCATCCTCCATTCTTGTTGCCATAGGGTTCACATAAAATGAGAAAGGGTCAACCACGTCACAGTCAGGTAAATCATCATCATTAAAATGAACCTTCATAATACCATTACCATACACAAGAAAATCACTCAACCATTCAGGAATAAGATTTACCATATCTCTCAATTCCCACAAATCATCAAGCTGCTGCTGCATTACATTGGCAATCTCTGTATCCTCATCACTCGCTGAAGAGGGCAAGATGTCAATTTTGGGCGGGCGGGCTGCTAAAATAGGAATCATGGTGTCAATTGCAGATGCAATTAAGTCCATAGTTATCTGATTCTGATTCGATGGCATACCCGGTTGCTGCCAGTGCTTACCATGATAAAGCTCTTCAGATTCTCTCCAGACTCTGTGAGTGTTGCGCTTTGATTCATTTGCAATATTAAAAAATGTTTCAACGCGAGAGATTAACTTATCCTCACCCTTTTTTGGTTTATATACACCTTTTACCATAGCTTAAATCCTTTAATTTTTTAAACAGTGTGTGTTGAACTCTTTATTGCACTGGATATTTATATACATATCCATAATGTATGATTGAGCTTCATATGTTTCACAGTCAGTTAAAAACATTTCTGCCATTTCTTCCTTCTGCACATCATCAAGGTCTTCCCAATTAACATACCTTTCTTCTCTTAAATCATAGACTTTTATGCCATTATCCATACATCATCATCCATGCCTAATATTTCTAGTTCTTTTTCTATCCAGGTTTTTTTCTTTCTTAACTGATGAGGCTTAAAGAAGTGCATCATGCCATACCGTAAGGCATCAACAGCATGGTCTTCACCGTGCGTGTCTAAATCCTCAACCCTGTTTTTATCATATACCTGGATTGGGAATGTCCTGATAAGATTATGACAATTTTCAAATATATACAGCTTTGGTTTCCTTGCTAAATCTTCCATGGGCCCTTCCCAGTCAAGATACTCCCGTAAAGCACTCCAGCCACTTAATCTGTCATTGTTCGCTTTAATTACAGGGATTCCGCTCATTGCCATTATATCCGCTATACCCCTATGGGAAGAAGTAACTGAATCTCTCTTGTTCGTTACTGGGTTCCTAATCCACATAGAGGGGTCACCAACAGTCGCGTTGTAGTCCTCGTTCCCACTTAATTCTATAATCTGTTCAATATGGTGCGGAAGCTCCTTGCCCGGCTCATAGTGTTCCCTATACACAAATACATTCCCATCATAATCAACAGCCATCCATAAACACGCAAATGGGGCACGGAAACCATAATCTATAGCCCTATAGAGAGCATAAGTCTCTGGAATCTCAAATGGCTCAATTACATGAACATCGCGTCGGAATTTCTTAAAAAATTGGCCAGCGAAAACATCCCAGTCACCATCTCTCCATGCACGCCTTAATTCTTCCGGCAATCCATCAAGAAAGTGAATGTAATCAGGGTCGCGGTCAATCAGCGTAGGGTTATCTGTAATCTTCGCAGGAATAAAAATACGCGTTCTTTTTGTAACGCTATCAACATATGTCTTTTCACGGGCAGCATCTACCCACCTTTCCTTAACCCATTGATGCCCTGGCCCACCTGGGTTAGTCGTAGCAAAAACTTGCGCCGGTAAACCAATTGTGCTCCTACAGCTCGAAACTAGTTTTAAGTACTGCTCCTCTTTAGGGATTTGAGTCAATTCCTCTATTAATTCTTTTTGATATTCATGCCCCTGGTACTTCTCATAAGCATTCTCATCCTTCAAGTGGCCAGTTCTAATCTTTGCACCACTGGGAAATCGAAACTCTGCAGGGTTACCAACAACCTCAACGCCCAAAGGAAGATAAAAATGGCGCGCCCTATCAACCCAATCTCGTAAATCTTCTACATTCCTGCGCACAACAAGAGCCCGGTACTGCGGATGGCTAACATAATCAGGCTCAATTAACCACGCCAAACCCGCTTCAGTCTTACCACCACCACGGGCACCACCATACAATACCTCAAATTCACTCCTTTGAAGAGCTTCGGTCTGGGGGCCAATATGGGGCTTCCAGGCTATGCGCTGTATTTCTTGTGTGTTTTCATGTGTCATAAAAAAAGCTCGCCCTAGGTACCAAATTTCAACGCATTCATAAGTTCATGCATGTGTTTTTCAATATCTGTGGTATTAAAAGCCAGGTTTATTATTTTTTTATTTTTGGAAAACGTGTTTTTCAAAGTTAAGTACCTATAGGATTTTCGCTATACATATATAAGTGTTCATTTGTTCATTTGAGAGGAGATATGAACATATAAACAGTCTGGACGGAAAGGGTTGCTCACAGGATGAGCGAAATAATAATGACTGTTCATGACATGGCATGCAGGTACTTCCCCTCGGCATGGGGTACCCCTAACACCGGCCAATATTAATCGATTAGCAGGCACAGATTTCATCATAATATGACACAATAATGACACATAACTACCCTTCCTCCTCTGTAAAGTGGGGGTTATCAACCCTCACCTCATCAATATCAATAGGCTTCTTTGTAGGCAGTACAATGACACCTAGCTGATTAATCTGCTCACCTCTCATCTCTATAGCCTTCAGTGATGGCATGGCCTTATCCATTACCTTCAAGAGCACTGGCTGGTAGTTCTTATTCCCCTCGCCCTCTCCTAAAATCCTTGTAACTTCACTTATTACGAGAGTTTTGACGTCATCACTCAATACAGTTAAAGTAGATTTAGGCCGTCCGGCGGGATTAAGGGCCTTTGAACCCTTCATCAATCGGCCAGCCGAATCTCGGAGCACAGCAGGCGCTGTTTTACTGCTTTCTTTTAGTGGATTAACTGGATTATTAATTACTGTCGACTTATCGCTCACATTATTATCAATTATTGCAAATTCCATGGGCAATATTACCATAGTATTCTAGTCAGTCAAATGTATCTTTGACAACATTTAATTAATTAATCACTTGACACCATTGGTTAACATGGTTTACATTGGCACTAGAATATGAGACACTTAACAACAGAAAGGATAAATCATGAAACACACAAAAGGTAAATGGAACGTAAAGGAAATCCGTGAAAATTTAAACGGGCTTAGTTCTTTTGTTAGTTATCAAGTCGTTAATGATGATGAAGTGGTAATAGCCAAAGAGACAACAGAAGCCAACGCCAACCTAATCGCATCAGCACCTGAAATGCTTGAGGCGTTGAAGTACATAAATAAAGAATGCGTTAAGATGAACAGAGGAGATTATGACGAAACCCCTGAAAAGATAGACTATGTTTTTAGTGGGATATGGAAAAAAGCAGAAGAAGCAATCGCCAAAGCGGAGGGGAAATAATGAATTATCAAATCAAAATAATATCCATAGGACTTATGAACGCATATTCTTTTGAAATTGTATCTAAATGGGATGCCGGGGATTTTAATAACGGTCATTGGGTATTTGACACTCTTGCAGAGGCTAAAGATGCTATTATAGCATATATGCACGAGCAGCAACCCCAAACTGTAAATGACCCTGTAATCGGAGTGGGGCCAATAAGAGCTAAAAGACTTTGTGATTTGTGGGATGAGTTCTGGAGTTATTATGATGACGATATGAAAAGGTTGGATTATTTATTGGAAATCACTGATATGAGTCTGGAGGAAATAGATAATAAGATTAAGGAGAGACTCATCGCCAAAGCGGAGGGGAAGTAAAATGAAACAATATGAAATAGACAAACTAACTAAAAAACAAATGAGTCTTATTATTACTTCCGCTTTGTTCAATATGCCGATAGAAAACTTCAAAAGCGTACAAGAACGGTACGCTAAATCTTTGGTAAGGTTAAGAAAGTCGGAATTGATAGAGTGGGTTATTAAGGCTTTAAAGGTAATAGCCCAACGATAGGGCAGTATGGTATTGGGGCAGTTCGATTCTGCCCCTGTCCTCTGCGACATGGTGTCGCTAACTAACGAAAGAGAGAAGGAATAATGAAATCACTAATAAAATCCATCAGCAAGAAAAACGCAGAGATATTGTTAAGAGCCTTAAGGCATCACTCTCAAAGCTATTATCAGTATAAAGACGGTAGAGACTATTACGAGGAAAACCTTACAGCTAATGAGTTGGATTCACTTATGGAACTAACTAGAGACCTTGCGGAGAAAATAGGGCTTGATTCTGAAGCTGGATACTAAAGTCATAAGTCTATGACATTAACTAACGAAAGAGAGAAGGAATAATGAAACACACAAAAGAATGGAACTTTTCCCGGTGGAATGACAATTCCAAAACCATGTTTCTTAAAAGCAGGTTCTGCATGTGGGGACAGGGTGGTC
>Ga0098058_1000154_pt1 | contig 24826 bp, 42 predicted proteins | sample 19_taG_FD_75061 | JGI IMG/M metagenome (GOLD analysis project Ga0098058, IMG submission 75061) | Marine viral communities from the Subarctic Pacific Ocean - 19_ETSP_OMZ_AT15317 metaG | ecosystem: Environmental > Aquatic > Marine > Oceanic | place: Pacific Ocean | collected 2015-01-19 | reverse complement strand
TTTTTTTCGTTTACTGGTTTTCGCGCCTCAACACCCTGTGGATGAGGATCTAATTCTACGACGACATCATCCTCACTTTCTTCTTCTTCTAGTACTGCTTCGCCTTCCCCTTTTAGGGATCCCTCTTCGCACGTTCGATAATCAATTGGGTTCATATATGCTTGCAGCTCTTCTTCTAGGGTTTCCTCTTCGAGGGTTTCTTTTTCCGGAAACTTATAACCCCACTTTTCCATTAACAGACTGTTAATCTCACTATCTTTCCATTGTTTCGTCGACATATGGTCTACTCCTTTATTAAAGGTACGCTTATAAATAGTTTCATTAAGCTGAATATTCTTTATTTTAGATGTTTTAATACCGTCTTCCCAATCTCTCAAACAAAAATTCCCTTCCCTATACGCTTCGTCTTCCATTCCTCTTAAAAACTCATCATTTTGAGCATAGCCAGGTTTGGTAGAAAATTCTCTATTAAAGTCTCCGCGACAATTTTGATTATGATGTACCAACTCATGAGATAAAGATCTTAAAATATCTTTAATATGGCGTTTATCCACCATTATGGTGATAGCCATCTGAGAAGGATCATAATACGCTGTCTTGCCCAAAGGGTTAAGGGAATTTTCCTCATCGGAAGAAAAATTAATTGTAGGAGACTTATCAAACCCCATTCTTTTTTGTGCGAAGGGGAGAAACTCTCTTGCCAATTGTTCCAGCTGTGTTAAATCATAGGAAGTACTATTATTTATTACATATCCCATTACGTAATAAGTAGTTAGATTTTATCTTTATGGCTTGAAAAATGAATTTGATGAAGACTATCCGCTCCCAAACTTTTTGATAATAAATCTTTGAATTCGTTGGAAGAATTAAAATCTATTTTATTTCCATCTTTATAAAGAGCCCACGACTTTACCTTCTCTAAAACATCCATTTTATTAACAACCAGATGAGTGACGCCGTTGATATGAATGGCTTTTCTAAGAAAATTTAAATCCATCCAATTAACTTGACGTTTTCTTCCTGTTGTAGCGCCATATTCTTCGCCTACTTCTTGAATTAAACTGTAAACGGCGCCTTCTGGTTGAAAACTTTTTGCTCCAACATATGTTTCATACCCCTTTGCAACGCCCCAAACATGTCTGATATTTTGAGGTGGTATTCCATTCATGCATGCTGCAGCAGAAATACAATTAGAAGATGTAACATAGGGATAATCTCCCCAATCTATATCTAATCCAAATCCTTGGGCGCCCTCAAACAATACTTTTGAGTTGGGAGTATTAACATATAACTCATCATATAAATCCACAATATATGGTTCTAATTCTGGAATATCCTTAGCTCTCAGTCCTCGTCTGTCATATTTATCGCGATAGGCCGGCCCATTACCTCTTTTTGTTGTACCTATTTTTGTATCTTTCCCATCTTCTTCAAGATGATCTTTTGTAATAATGTGAGTGTTCTCCGCAACAAAAATAAGTCCATTGGTTTTAATTCCGCCGCTTTCTAACTCTCCTATTTCTTTAAAAAATTGATCGACATTAAGAACACAACCAGATCCGATAATAGATTTAATACCAAAAAACACTCCCGCAGGAATGTGATGAGTAACAAATTTTTTCCCATTATGGAAAATTGTATGGCCGGCATTACACCCTCCGTTATAACGAATAACGTGAGTATAATCTTCTTCTTGACAAAGGGCGTGTGTTACTTTGCCCTTTCCACAATCACCGTATTGTAGATCAACAATAACATCTGCAAACATATTACCTCCAATAAGATAATATTACCATATTTCAAAGTAAACGTTTACGAATAAATACTCTTATTTTATTTTCTTTGAAATAGTCTTTTGATGCTTTTGCTTCTGGGTCAAATCTGCCTAAGACGTGTTCTACTGCTTTATCTGTGGAAAATTCAGGATCTAAATATAGGGTAGTTGAATCATATAAATTGTTAAATTTACCAGTTGGCATTTGAATAATATTATTCATTACATAATGAGTATTTAAACCTTCAAACTGTGGGCCTTGAAAGGGTTGTATTTCTTTTTCTTTCTTTGGTCCTTTTTCTTTCTTTGGCCCTTTTGGCGTTGCAACTTTTTCCGGCGGAGCTATGTAACTAAATGCAGTGCCTTTTTTGCCGCTAGCAGTTAGGCTTCTGATTCCTTGTGTGGTTATTTTTCCTTTTTCATCTTTTATTCCTAAAATAAATGGGGCAGCCTCTTCAAATCCACTTCTATCAATCGTGTCAATGATCGTTCCTAGCCAATCTTTTTCTTCTAAACTTTTAAGCACTTCCAAATCATTATTGATCTCGGCAATATTTCTAATTGACTCTCTAATCTGATCAAAAGCGAATTGTGTTGTTACGCCAAGGCCAGCTTCGCCAGTTTGTCGTATTTGTGAGGCAACCCAAACAAGTGCTTGCAGCTGGTGAGGAATTAAATTTAATTTTTTTGCTTCGTTGGCAACTAATCCAGCCATATATCGATAAGAAGCAACATTTGACATTAGTTTGCCTTTAGTTGCTTCCCATTCTTTTGCTGTAGAAGCTTTGCGGAGAGAAGGATAAAAAGCATCAATCATCCATGTATCAATCGTAGAGTTCCATTCGTAAAGATCATTATAAACTACGTTTCCAAGCTCATCTCTTTCGCCAGCTAAATTTGGAGCAATGAGGTTAAGCGCGAAATTAGGAACTTTATGTGCTTTTGTAAATCCTCTAGGTTCTCCTGGGTTTCTTTTTTCAGCGCCTGGAAAAGTTTCAAGATATTGTCTAAGGCCTTCTGGATTCTCTTGAGAATCTCTTTGTACGGCCTTGTACATGAAAACGGCTTCAGCAAGGTTTAGAGCGAACTTAGCTCGTGGAGAGTAGGTGGCAATCAAAAGGCCCATTAAAGCGCTGTCACGGTCGCTCTCTGTCTCCCTATCAAGTAATTCACGTATATTATGATACCAATCTCTAGCTTCTTCAAACAAACCTACAGTTTCTTTTGTGTTTTCAACCAATTGAGCAAAATCATCTAGAACGCTTTGAGGAACTTTAATAACATATCCCGCTTCTTCGAATTCTTCTGGCGACATTTGACCAATGCCTTTTTCTAGATTTTTAACTGCTCTCGGACCATGTTTGGCTAATTCGCCTTCCGGGCCATAATACTGTTTTCTCAAGGCCATTCGCTCAGGAGAAGCCTGAGAGGATTGAAAAGGTGTGAGACCAAGTTCTTCATCAGTTTGCTCTGCAACCATTTTTAGTGGTTCTGCTAATTCAACTTTTTCTAAAGAGTTTGGATCAAAATATGGAATATCACCTTCGGCGCCAAGCTTTTGTTTTGCTGTTTCTACGATTTTAGCAATTGAATTGTTAAGTTGGCCAAGTTGGTCTTCATTAAAAACGAACTCTTTCTCATTGCTTTTGCGCCGCGATGCAAGATCAATTACATCTTCTTTAACAAATCTTCGCCAATTTTCAAATAATAGTTTCATTGCCCCGTAATCCATTGTTCAAGCTCTTTTGCTGCTTTTATCTTTTTTGGATCTTTAACGAGATCTGGATTTTTCTTGGCCATACGCTTTATATCGCTAGACAATACTTTTTTCATCTTCTCCATTCCTCTATCCCACTCCCTTTTTACAATTGGGTTGCTCATATCAGTAGGGTCAAAAGCTTCACCAGTCTCTGCGTCGACATCAATGTTTTTACTCAATCCAGTCCTCTTTGCTTGTGCATCCATGGCATTTTTAACTCTGGCTAGATGTTTTCTGTGTGCGACTTTTCTTGGGTGATCTTCCGGTAGCGCGTTCCACTCTTTGTTTGCCCGGGCCGTACTTCCAAAGACCCAACTAAGAAGTGCGATTGTCACGACGCCAACTGGAGTTTTGGCCAAAAGACTTCCAATTCCTAGCCCGACGTCGACTGCGCCTAAACTATCATCTGTTTGGGCGGCTCCTTGTGCGATCTGAGCTGTGTCGATTGCTTTATCGCCAACGTTAACTATGGAACGCAGGCCTCCCCAAACTTCTTCTAGTTTTTCTTCTTCTTTAACAAATTTTCGCCAATCTTCAAATAGTTTTTGCATACAGTAAATAGTCTATTTTATTTATATACGCCCAAATAGTTCCAATTGGTTTAAAATTTCTACTCCATATATAATAACAATCACAGTAATGACAATTGTCATAAATTTTTCATCGCGCAAACACCAAAAGAAAAATGTACTAACAAGGACTCCAATTAACTTTACTAGAATGAAAATAAAAGGGCTTTCATTTAGTGCAGCAGCCATTGTCGGATTTTCTTCATATCCGTGGCCGCCACAAACAAGGTACATTGTTCCAAGCATATCTGCGGCGTGTAAGATAACGAGAAAGAATATCATAAAACTATTATATGCAGTAATCATCATGCTTATATAATAATACATATTTTTTCAAATGTCAAGAGAAATCACTTAAATATCTAAATTGAGCAACATTTTATTTACATGTTTTATAAACTTAGTATGTTAAGATGTCCAACATGCAGGATAACCTGCTTCATGATCTACTTCGCCATCGACAGAAAGAGATCCTGAAACAATTGCGAATTCGCCGTATGTACTCATATAATAATTCCCTCTCTTATTAATAGACTATTAGTTTCCACAAACCTCTTTATCGATGATTTCCATAAGATTTGAGTACATTTTTGTAGAATTATGATTTAACTCATACCACTTTCCGCCGTTTACAAGAGCTAAAGGTTCCCAACCAGTCGCCCCAAAGGGCATTAAAGAATTTTTGCTATTATAATTACTAAAAGTGTAAACAACAGTGTCAAGTGCTCCGGCAATCATATCTAGCAGAATATTTTGTGTTACACCATCATAATTCGAATTCCAACTGCCCCCCAATATGCTTTTCGGTATCATATAACTTTGACCGTGTTCATCTGAAAAAACAATTATAACTCTTTTGGCATTTGGGCGCCAATTAATTTTAAAATTTTGTAATTCAGGAATTGATTCATCAATGGCCGTACCAACCATTGTTACCCACGTTAATTCATTTAGATCCCATGGCTCACCACCAGTTAAATCCATTAATGCAAGATAAACAGCATCATACAACATTTCATATTGGCCATTCATTGTATTTTTGTTGAGAGAAGAAAAATTATTCATGAAGTCTTCAAAGGACGCCAAATTACTTACTACTTCCAAATAATTTTTATTTCCATAGGCACCGTCCACTCTTGGCCCAACAATTAATCCCCATTGAATAACTTGTTCATCTTTATAATTTTTAGCAAACTGATTTAAGGCCATTAGAACAGCTTCAATTTCAGAACTCATAGAACCAGACCAATCGACAATAAGTAGAATATCCGTTTCTTTCATTTCACTATTTTTATCCGTGTCTCCATCACAATCGTCATCTTGCCCATTACATTGGTCCTCTAAGAGCGGCAACACCTCATCCTTACAATACCCCTGTATAAACGCGTCGGATGCGTCATAATGGCCCCAGGCGCCCTCTGAGCACGTTTGCATGCCTGGTATACAAATTCCCACATTGGCTGTGTCTGGAGGCCCAGTATAACAAGCTTTAAATAGATCTTCGTCAATGAGCTGATTGCAATTGTCATCATGATTATTACATAACTCATAAGGAAGAGCCATTCCTGTATATAAATCACATTGAGGATCTACTGGAATTTGCCAAGAACATATAGCAAGACACTGAGTAAACCCAATTACGGTACAATCTTGTGTTTTGCATTCACAAGTTTTATATCCACTTCCACAAATTAAAGGATCTTCTTCACAAGGAAATAAAGTGCCAATATCTTGAATTGTGCAAAGACAGTCCAAATCCTCATCAACTGCCCCGTCACAATCATTATCAAAACCATCACATATTTCAATTTTGGGCTGCTTAGCTGTGCACGATCCCCAATCGCCGTCAACACAAGTTTCATATCCTCCTTCGCATATTGTATTACAAGGGCGGATTAAATCTTCATCTGTTAACCCATTGCAATCATTATCAATTCCATCACATATTTCTGAGTCTTCTACTCCACATTCACCACACGCATTTAGCTGTCCTTCGTCGATTTCTCCGTCACAATTATTATCAATCCCATCGCAGATCTCTTCAACACAGTCAGTTTCGCATTGTCCTTCTTTAATATGACCCTTATCACAATAAATGGTTTTGGTACCGGGTAATCCCTGCATTGTTGTACAATCTTCTTCGCCCATTTTAAATTGACTCGGATCACACTCAAGGAATTCTTCACACTCACTCATTGAAATGACTACCGGCGGATCTTTGCATATATCTTTTAGAATTTCAATTCTGTGTAGGGGCCCCCCGACTCCAGGGCAGAAGTAATATTCTCTTCGGTAACATTCTTTTATATATTGTTCCGAAAGCATTACTGGAGTGGCTTCTTCCGGGGCAGCATACGAAATATCCGGAGAGGTCATATAAGGTTCAGGTTCATCAAGAAAAACATCGCTACAAGCAGGCAAACAGATCAATATAGCGATTAATTTTTTCATTTTAGCTCATAAGCACCAAGATTATGGAAGACAAAGCATCAAAAAAGACTATTGATATTAATATTTTGATTTTTTTCTTCTATAGGATGGGTTATCCTATAAACTCTTTTCCTCCTTGTTTTTTATTGCTAAGCAATAACGGTACAAATGACTCTCCCTGTACAAGTAACTATAAGCCGAATAACATAAAAAGCAATTGTTTTTTATTTTTATGATATGTCTTCGGGGGGAGATGTAAATTGAACGCCTAAAATTCTATCGCCTTCTTCGTCTTTTAGCTTGGCGAGTTGCCTCTTGAGAAAGATTGCATAGTTGCCCATTCCGGTATCTCCAACAATGCATTTTATCTCTAGTACAGCAGCTTTTTGGGTTGTAGAGATATTTCTTTGTTTTTCGCCGGTTTTAACAATTGTTACGCCTGGAATTGCTCGAATCTTTTCGAAAATGTCTGCATATAGGTTAGCATCTTTTTCCAGACGAACCAAAACATCAAATTCCCACCTGTTCTTAACTTCTTTTAGGAATCTGCGAAAATTTTCAAGAATAGGCTTCATGAATATTAACTATCACTTTTTACGCCGTCTGATGCCGCCTGGAGCGTCTGGGTCATATACACCCACAACTTCCCTCTTTGCATGCGCATCAGTTCTGGCTTTTTCTAGTGGAGTTTCTGTAGGTGGGCCGGCCCTATTCAAAGCGGCTAGCCTCTTTTTTGTATTAATTTTTCCAGTTGGAAATGCTTTTTTAAACTTTTTTGGAGTAAGTTTTGATTTCTGACGTCTTTTGTGATATTTTCTTCGAAGCTTCCGCCATACATCTTTATCAATTTCACCTCTTTTAAAGGCAGCATTAATGGCTAGCCTTTGTTTACCGGGTGTCATGCCGGGTTCATGAACCCGTCTCAAGAGGGTCGCCAGGCGTTTGCGCGCGGCCCCGTGCTGATCAATTGCATGGCCGCCCAATTGCGTATCTTCCTCCGAATCATGCGGCGCCACGAACGCCATGTCACGCTTCTCACGCTCTGCCCTCTTTGCCCTCTTTGCCCTCTTTGCCCGCAGTGCCGGCGCCATTAAGTCGGCCATCCAGTCAGCGCCTGGACCTTCGCCGGTCCAGGCTCGGGGGATTAAGTCATCATCGTCAAATTCTTGGAGCACTTTTTGCATCTCTTCTTTGATTAGCTGTTTTAGCGTTGCTTTTGTGAGTTTCATGTGATTATATTCCTTTTATTTTATATTTCTTAGTACAGCTTTAAGACCTTGAACTAATTTATCTGACCCGATCGCCCTGCCGATATCCGCGGCGTATTTGAGGGCCTCCGGAGTTAAGTTGAGTCGACTCAAGTAGCCTTTTGCTTTTTCCATAGCTTTTTTTTCAATAGCTTCGGGGCTAAACTCGGCCTGCTTATATTTTTCCCTCTCACTCGTTTTCGCCATCCTTGCAACTGTTTCTTTCTCGGCCTTCCGGAAGAGCTTTATTAACTTTGCAGCATCTCCATCTGTTTCATTCGGATCTTCTTCCCTCGTTTGTTCTATGACGTCTCCGTCGTCATCGCCGTCAGGGCCGGCTTCCTTCTCGTTGAAGGCATCCGCAGTTAATTTAATAAGATCCCATCGTCCACCAGCTGCCCAAATTTCCAATTTGTGGAGTACTTCCTGCGCCTTCTTGTCATCGACACCATCGCCGCCGCCGAAGACGTCATATGCATCCCAAAGTCTCACGCCCAAAGCTTCAGCTTCATGTGCACCCTTTAGCTGAGCCCTCGCCGCGGCAATTGCTTCTTCATCAGCTTCATGAAGTGGCAAAAGATGCCCTTTCAGCTCTTTCGAAAATTCCTCTTTAATAAGGTTCTTTAAGTGTGTTTTTGTAAGTTTCATATTAACATTTTCCTTGTTTTATATTGATGGAGGATTATTTGCCCCGACTAGTATACCATTCTCTATATTTTACTCGCGCGTCATGATTATAGGGCAATTTTTTATACCACCCCTTGCTTCCTCGAATATTAAATTCGCTTTTAAGGGCGCCCATCACATCTCTCCACGATTTGCCTACCCAACTCTCACCGTCCTGGCCCTTTTGTGATGCGGTTTGTGGGGGGGTAGCTGGAGCGGTTTGTTGGGGGGCCAATCCAAAAGCTGTAAGAAATAGATTTTGAATAGCGTTAGCGCTCTCATCGCCCGCTGCAGCAGCACCAGCGCCCAGAAGACCTCCACCTAGGGGATCCGTAGTGGCCGTCGCCGCCGCTGCCACCGGAGCCTTCTCCGCCGCCGCAGCCTTTTTCTCTGCCTCTACCTCTGCGCGGATATTCGCTTCGCTCTTTGCTATCATCGCGTTCACGTCCCGATGCCAGTCATCGACGGCCTGCTTCTCCCGCCGCCGCCGCTTGTCGCGGCCGGGATCGACGATGTTGTACAATGCTTTCGCGAGGGCTTCGTCATCGGCCGAGCTTATCTCGTTTATTTGAGCACTCAGTGCTTCTTTAATGAGGCTTTTTAGCTCATTCTTTGTAAGATGCATAAAAGGAATCTCCTGTTTTCTCATATAATTAGTTACTATATCTTGTTCTTTCACTACTAAAGTAAATTAATTTGTTTTTTTAACTTTTATATATCGACGACGATAACGCCGACCTTTTCTTCAATTTCTTCTTCTATTTTGGGTATTGGAGCCAATTCTGGGACTGGAAGCTGCAAAAATGGCCTTTCATACTGGCTTTCCCTCTTTTTTTCCTTCTCTTTTTCAATGAGCAGATCAATTAATTCGGGATCAATTTCGTCAATATTGTAAAAAAAGGACATAAATAAGCTCTCTCATTCTTGTTATAACTAGTATTAACCGCCTGGAGGACCACTTTTTAAGTGTTTTGTAGACGGTGTTTTCATTCTATCACCTACATTATACTTGTTTTTCCCTTGTTTTGCAAGCTTTGCTATAAATTTTTTGTATGTTCCCTTCGAATATCGCTGATATGGCTCGTTTTGTTCAGCCATAACCTCAAAAGCGCCAAAAATAGCGTCTTTAAGGTGCTTTTTCATGTTATATTGGTCAATATCCTTTGGATTTATCCACATAAAGTCAGTATGTTCTTTTTTTTGGAGCTGAATATCGCCTTTTGGGGCGCCACATTTATAAAAATGAGTATTTTCTGCTGTATTCAGAGGTGTTAAGTTGGATATATCCAGATTAGTCTCTTCTTTTGTCTCTCGATGCGCACCATCTTCAGGGTTTTCGCCATATTGTATGTGTCCACCAGGCAAATCCCACCTATGTGGTCGTTCTGAACGCCTTAATATCAGTATATTTCCGCTTTCATCTGCCATAATGACCTTTGTGGCCATATCAGTGTCTTCATTTTGGCCTAAATTCTCATATAATTCATCAATATCGTCTAAATCTTCCCAATTAAACTGTTCTGGGTCGAAATATTCGACTTTTTCCTCTTTTTCGGGGTCAAATTCGACTTTTTCTTCACTTTCGGCCTCTTTTTCGATGATTTTGTCTTGATATCGGGCTAAAATCGTCTTTTTTGGCTTAAAAAACACGAAATTGAAGGGATCTGACTCATCTTCGCCTTCATGACCGTCTTTTAGCTCCTTTTTCACCCCATATTCGTTGGAATCCATGAATTTTTCCCAAATACGGCGCGCATCAGGGCTAGTTTCATAAGAATCGGGCGCTAAACCCTCTTCAGCCTGCTCTAAAGCCATTAAATACATGATTGTGCCCACTCCTTCGCTATCAATAGGCGAAGAGGCCCAAGAAACTTCCCAATTTGGCACATTTGTGCGCTTTTCTATGGAAATATAGGCATTCGTACCTTCTTTTTTGCTTTCAATCGGTTCTTTTGTCGATGGATCAAGCAAAGTTATGGTAATTTTGTCTGCAGACTTAGAAATATCATATAAAAAGTCATGAGGGCCTCTGTTTTCAAGGAAAAGTTGCCATTGTTTGGTTAAAACCTCTTGAAGGGCTCGTTTCGATTGATCTTTAGAGTGTTGCGTAGGGGGAACTGGCTTTTTACTATTCCAGAAGCCTTCGGGAGGGCTCCATGTTTCCACATATTTTTTATCAGCATCAAATATGGCCGAGCCGCCTCTTCCAGTCGGAAACATGTCCATTTCATCCTTGTCACTTTTGCCTGGAAATAGTTCATCCAACTCAAAACCGGGATCTAATATAACAAATTGTTTTTCACCATTTCTAGTTGCATATCCCACGTTATAAGGGCGAATATCCCAAACTGGTAAATCAAATCTTGCCAACAAATCGCGGATTTGCAATATAAGGGGATCATTTACTAAGTCTTTTGCAGAATTTTTAAGCTCATAGAGGTCTTTTTTTGCATCTAAAATTTTAATAGCAGCTTCTTGCTTGGTTTTTGATGAAATTAGTCTTTTAAACCAGCGCTGAAAAGCAAACTCCTCTTCTTCTTTCCACACAGGGAAAAAATCTTGCATATTTGTCCAATCCTTTATAGGATCCACTTTTTCTGATATTATCCAATAATAATCTCTTGCACTATCATAAACTTTTGGAACTAAATCAGATGTTGTTTGAAAAAGTCCTTGAGCTTCCTTACGATTCATTCCCATTGCAGGCTTCGGGTTGTTGTGATTAGTCGGGCTGACTATTTTTAAAACTAAATCTGGACGTCCCGGTACCGCGAAAACAGCTCTAAAACTGCCCGCCCCTAATTTTTCATAACCATGTTCTTCCATACAGTCATAAAAAGATGAAATTGCACTATAATCCCCCGCCCGAGAACCCACAGCGTGCCTTAAATCTATAACACACTGTAATTCATCGGGATTTTGGCCAAAATGTACTCCTCGCGAATGCTGTTTAGGGCTTTCATGCTCGGGTTTATACGGAGTCTTATATTCATCAGGCTCATCATCCTGTTTAAGATCATCACCAAAGCGAGAAAAAGTACTAGTTTTTTCCTCTTCTTCGTTTTCGACTTCGTTTAAAAAGCTTTTCCACCCCTTTATGAATTTCATTAGTCGCCAAATCCTGTTTTTTCATAAAATTCGTCGTCGAATTCATCACCTGCAAGAGACAGTTCCACTTGAGTCCACTCTTCTTTTGCCGCCTCTTCGGTTAAAAATGTTGTGGTCTCGTCATAATGATCTTCATCAATATAGCCTTTTATTTCTTCTATATTGCGTAATGCTTCTTTAGCTTTTAGCCTACCACTCTCATATTGGACACAAATTAAACACATAATTATTCCTCTTCGTCGTCTTCTTCTAATACTTCACCTGGATCCTCCAGATCAGCTTCAGGTCATTCGTATAAAGCTTTAATTTCTTCTTTAATTAGTCTCTTTAAGATTGACTTTGATAATTTCACTTCCTATTCCTCCGTTAACGGTCATCATATTATCATATGACATTATTCTTAGATTGGACAGTCTTTGTAAATAGTCATTATGACGCAGAACCTTAAAAACTAAATTTTCAATTGAATGTTCTCCGCCTTTTTCTAGACCACCCTGTCTATATTTTTTTAATTTTTTCATGAGGCGCTCTGCTTGCGCATTGGCACTTTTATAATCTTTTACTGCATAGCGGTCATATATCTCATCAATATCATTCATCCATTTTGCAGCTTTTTTTTGTAGAGATGCTTTATCTATCTTTGGATTATATTTAGTTGGTGTGACATTCCATCTGTCATATTTTATAGAAAAAACACCAGTTGAATAATGTGGTTCTTTTGAGTCTTGAACATATATTTCTACATCATGGCCTTTAGCTTTAATGTCGTGTGTTCTGTTCCACATAGCACTCGCATTTCGGAAAAAATCTTTAACTAATTTTTGGTTTTCATCAACTTGGTCATAATCAACAATTAAATGTAAATCAATATCAGAATATTTGGACCAATTATAATTTGCTAAAGATCCAGTAATGGTAATATCCTTGACCAATTGCCAATCTAATCCCAAGACACTAAAAAAGTCTTTGGCGATCTTATAAAGGTGTTCTGCAAGATAGCTTTTGAGACTATGCCCCTTATTCCAGATAACAGGATCCAACTCATCCTTTACAGAAACACTTTGAATATCTATGTCTTCGGGGTCAATAGTCTCTTCTAAATATTGCTTCCATTTCATACTTTATATTTCCACCAAGAATATCTCTTTCTTTCTTGTAGATAATTAGTAACCGTCGCGCCATTATACGCCTCTTGTTCAAAAGGATTTCCATAATATGCTTTCGTAGCGCTTCTGTATTTTATAAGACCAAAAAGCCAGAAAAAAGCATATAAAACCCACTGGAAGACAAACAGCAATTCTAATTGTTGTTGAAAATGAATCGTTTCATGAACTCTTGTTGTGTCATCAAGTTCCCCTCTGCAGAAAACAAATATAAAAATGCTGACTGCCCAAACTTCGATTGGTGTTATTTTGGATAACCATACAGGAATTTTACTATTTTCAAATACAATAGGTTTCCAATTTTTCATTTTAAATCCTCATAATCCCCATAAGGGTCTGAAATTACAGCCCTAATTCCAGCTTTTTCTGCAGCTGCATTTTCTTCCGGATCATCATCATGATGCACATCAGATCCCAATTCTACTAAACCATCTTCTGCTTCTGCTTTTAGTTTGCCATTAGTAAATATTACATCTTTTACAGGAAGACCATTGTCTTTTACAAACTTCCGAACCGGCATATGATAATCGGGTAGATATTTTACGGGCCGATCGGAATTGGGTGTGTTGATAAACCAGCGTTGTTCTTCATCTTGTAATTCTTTGTTGCGAGAAGTTACAATATATATTACAGCTCCTTTTTTATGATAATCAAATAATTTATCAATCATTTCTTGGTGAGGACCTTCATAAACCCAATCATCCATTTCGTCATCCCATCGCGATAATGCCAAAGTACTATCAAAATCAAAAGTAACAATTGCTGGTGCTACTTCTTCTTCATTTTCTTCTTCCAAATACTCTCGCCAATTTTCAAATAATAGTTTCATTTTTCAATTAATTTTTTTCCTTTACCATGGGGGCCTTTTCCTTTTGTAAATTTAGACCCTTGCGGCACAGTAGGTTCACCTTGAGTCACAATTTTTGTAGCATTGCAAACCGCATAAGGCTCATCAGCCCAATCAAATTTGCCGGCATCGACAGCTTTTTTGCAAGACCCTCCGTGCTTTTCAAGGCTAGATGCAGCTCCAGGCGACGTTTTATATTTCTTTTCTTCTAGCTCTTCTTTTTCTTCTTCTTCGGTTGTATAATCTCTAGCAAGAACTTCCGCTTTACTTTTGTGGGGCTTTACAAAAATTTTGTTGAGCCAATATCCCTTCACGTTTGTTGGTTCATCATATTCATATTCTTTTGACTCACCTAAATATTTACGCCAGTTTTCCATTAAGAGTTTCATTAATTATTTTCTCCTGTCTTCCAGGCGCACCATACAAGATCGACTATATTTATAATGTTTTCTTATATTGCGGCGCCATCTTTTTAAAAGATAATAGTGTTTTGCTTTTTCATAACATCGGCCCCCTTTTTTGGGATATCTAATTGCCGTAACCCATGCTGCAATCCATCTGCGTTTTTTATTTCGAAATTTACAATTTCGCTTAACAGATGTACTTAGTTGTCTTACAATTCTTTTCATCCAAAAGTTTGCCGATTGATAAGGATTCCTTCGATCGATGTGTTTTTCAGCCCAAGGCCAAAATTGTAATAATCCAATTGATTTAGCTTTTCTTTTTTTGCTGAACTTTCTATCGCCTTCAGCCTTTGGATTATATTTCGACTCATAACATGCAGCTGCCAACAACATTCCACGCAATTCTGCAGGGGGTTTATATTTATCTTCTATTTTAACCAATTCCCAAATTAATTTTTCATCAACCTTAGATGCTTGGATGCCTGGACAATTATTAATTGCTTGATATACTATATCAGCATATTTTGTTTCTAGGTCGTCTGAAACCGCGGTTAATAGCGATCCAACTAAAATTATTGTTGTTAACATTTATGCCTCCCCCTTCGTTGTTGACATCATGAGTCGCGACGTCAAAGCCTCTCGTGTAATATCTTCTAACATATCAGTATAATTTTTAATATCAGATTCCCTGATTTCGTCTAGCATTTTCCACAATAAAGTATTTTCATCTTGTAATTCAGTAATTTCTTTTTCTAATTTTTTAGTTATTTCTTTATAGTGCTGAATTGTTTTCTTTTTTTCTGTCACGCTTATTTTCCTGTTGAAGTTTAATTAACTAATATTTTATAAATTATATACAAAATGGCGATAGGTAATCCAACTCCCACTATAATATAACATAATAAGATTTTAAACCATGTTAATATCTTTTGTAACATTTATTTTATTAGTTTTAACGAATCCATACCTCGATTAAACACCCTTAAACGACATTTTAATTTATTTATTAATAAACATTCTAATTCTTGTTTGCTAAACCCAACAATTATTTTATTTTCACCAATAACGATGACTGGTACCCCGTCTATTCTCTTAATATCAAATTTTATTTTGTTAGCCAATAAAAATAATTCGTTTCGACACATATTACATGCAAAATTTTTCTCAACATACGTTATTTCATGTTTTTTAAAAAACTCTTTAGCTTTATCACAATAATAACAGTCATGACCGGTCCAGATTCTCACTGTTTTTGTATCTTTATCCATTGCGCCGCTCTGGCTTAGGTGTGCTGCACAGCCATTGTGAGACAAAATAAAAATTAAAGCAACAACATATAAGGAATATAAGAAAATCAACTCTTTATAGTTTTTTATAAATGTTAACATATTTCTTTTGTGTTCCCGGTTCTTTTATAAGGTGGGCCATCCCAAGAGTCCTCACAGTCAATCAAATCTTCGACGGGACGCTCATATGTGGGGCCTTCAATCGGGGGTAAATTTTTTGGCAAGTCTTTTGTTGCTTCAGCTGATTGAAGATGTTTTTTGGCACCGGTCGGCCTGCCAGTTAAGTCAGTTTCCAGCCTAAATTCAAATTTATTACCTTTAGTGTCGATTCTCTCTAAAGTAATTTCATCTCCGTCTTTCCATAGCCCCATTGTGTCCTCTATAAATGCAATATCTTGATCTGATTCTGGTATTATCTTAATCGTAAATCTATCCAGAATTACTTTCATCTTTAGTTTCCTCATTTACATCAACAACTTTTTTTATCCACGCATGGTAGAAGGCGTCTTCTTGTACGGATTTCAACATATTTTGTAATTCGTCGTTAAAACTAATTTCTGAAGCCCTTAGCTCATTACACATATCCCACACTAATGCGCTTTCTTCTTCAAGTCGTGCATTTTCTTTTTTGAGATCAGCAATAATTTTTTTATATTTTTTAATTAGTGGCACCTAAAAGTTCTCCTATGGTTGGAATTTCACTTTTATTTCTTACAAATGATTTTCCAATATCAATAATAACTAGCTTCCCGTTATCATTCATAACATTAGTTGTTTTCAAATCTCTAAAATGAATTCCATTTTTTTCCAAAAAAGTTAAACCTTTCGAAACCTCATCGACATATTCAAAGCCTGGGTCTTTTAAGGTTTCCATAATTCCTTCAGCTGAATTTATATTAGCACTCCCATAAAAACCAATTGAAGCTCCCCATGCTTTTTTTAGTGCTTCTTTCTCTTGATTGCTCAGGGGCGCCTCCGTTAAAAGGAAGTCTAATTTATCTTCATGATTACTAAATTTTGGAATTTGATTTTCCTCTACTAATGCAGAATTTTTACTAACCCAATCTGAGAATTTATTTTTTATTTCATCCAAATTGTCTGGCCAATTATAAAAAACATCATGCAGACGACTAAACATAGATTTAATTACATCCTGCTGAGATCGCGTTGGCAAATCAGGGCCTCCTAATTCCTTCCCAACTAAATCATAAACAATCAAATATGGATGTTTTGATAATCGTTCTGAAGATGTTTCATCTTCTGGGTCTCGTTTAGCAACTTTCTTTACACTATAAACATTAGGATGGTGTTGTCCTTCAATTGCACGTGCCCCTAACGCTTCGGCTTGATCTTTGGTAACTTTAAGGACGAGATCTCCAAACTGATAGGCATTTCCCATGGTCCCAGATCCTAGAAAAAGAGGCTCCCCTTCAAGTTGCGCCCAATCTCTAATTTTATCCATTTCCTCTTTTGATAAAGGAAAATCCTTTAATTCCTGCTCGGTTAACTGTGTAAGTTCATTTAATACTACTCTTCTATAAATATTTGTTTTTTTCATATATCCTCGCCAATTTTCAAATAGGAGTTTCATATCAGTCCTCACCCTCCAAATCCCACCATGGCCATGTTTCAGCTTCGGGATATCGATGTTTCATATAGTGAAGCCACCATCCTCTTATTTTCATGATGAGTGGTTCTACTTCCTCTTCAGTATATCCAGAGACCATTGCAGTTTCAATAAGTTCTCCTAAAAACGTGTCGACCACTTTTGATGCTGGCATTTTAAGCATTTTTGCTTTTTTGTATAAACCTGCAACATGAGCTTTTGTTTCAGCTTCATTAGTATAATAATCTTCTGCTCTTTCTAGTGTTTTCCAGATATCTTCATCAGGAACTTTTTTATGAGTAATATCAAGCATTTCCGTTGGTTGGCTACTGTGTTCTAATTCATGCCGGAAAGTGCTTTTTAAGTCTGGTACCAAATTAGAAAAAACAGAAAATCATATTCAAGCGGCAAAACAATATTTATATGGAGATCAGAAGTTTTACGCTCTTCTTCGTCGCCCCCAAGTGTATACTCATAACTTCCATGGGTCATAACATGACCTTCTGCTACTCCATATTTTTCATCTTGTTGCACATGTATAAATATATCACGAATTGAATCCAGTTCATCAATAAGTGGGCTCTTTAACGTTTCCATCGCATGCCCTTTTTTATCAATATTTTTAATAAATTCATCCTTTTTTAATATATGCATCACCTCTTTTGTTAATTCAGTTGCGTATTGGTCTAGAGATCTTCCTTTTATATCCTCTTTTAAATAGCTATGCCAATTTTCAAGTAGAAGTTTCATCTTATTATCTTCGCATCCCAACTTGATATTTTGGAAGGGGTTATACCACCGCGCGGCGCTGAGAACTTTCTTGCATCTAGTATATCCTCCCACCACACACCATCAACGGAAATGTTCTCGCTATACAATAAAGTAATATAATCATCTACCATCACCTGATTAATTTTGGTTCCAATTGCAGATTGCATCTTTTCCGTTGGCACAAATGATTTTTTTACTTTAATTTCCTCGCCATAGTCGTGAGCCTCCAGTTCGGCTTCCTCGCGAGAGCGGAAACTCATTGTCATCTCATCTTCCATTTCGTCATCATAATACGATACTTCATAAATATCCGATGGCTCTAAATATCCTTCCTCTATGCCCCAGTTGTATATTTGAGACATGTCAGAGATTTTATGGAAATCAATAAACTTGCCATCGTCTTTGTGCAAATGCTGAACCTTGCCGGCAATCCGTGCAATCTTCTGCCAATCTTCAATATACTCTTCTGTGGTAACTGAGAGTGCCGTAGCCTCATGGCTATGTTGGGACTTTTTCGATATATCCATCTCCCCAGTATGAAACACGTCTGGTATATGAATGATAGGCACAGAAGATTCGTCTTCATTCAAATACTCTCGCCAATTTTCAAGTAGGAGTTTCATTCTAAATCCTCCCCTTCCTTTACTTTTTCTAAATCTTCTACTTCTTCAATAATTTGAAGCGCATCTAAGGTGTGTTCAAAACCAATATCAGCATACATTTCTGTAAGATTCCTTCTTGCCTCAAAAGCAGTTAATTTTCCTTTTTGAAATTCAATACATATTAAGCACATTTCAGCACCCTCTTATAAAAATGTAGATTGTTAACGTTAAAAGACCAACTATAATTGTCGCCGCCAATATACTGGCAATATCAAATTTATATTTTTTAAAAAGCTTCATTATATTAATTAGTTTTTATTTCTCGAAATGAGAATTAAAGTAAAGTCTAGACACCAGAATACTCCCCCATTGGCCCACGACACTAATATGTCTGTAATTTTCTCTGAAGGTCTGAAACTAAGAGAAGCCTTTACATCAATAACAATCCCCACAACATCTCCGTAAGAATCAAATTGCACCATATCACCAATTTCAAATATTGGTACCTTCATACAATAAATACAAAAAAAGGGAGCTTAAGCTCCCTTTAACTTTGAATTAATTATAATTCAACTAGATGTAGGCGCAATTGGCTCTAGCACATGTGCGCATTCATTACACTGAAAACATTGAACTGGAAATTTAAGTTCTTGACCCGTGGGAGACAAAAGAGCAGAAAGCCTCTTCATCATCGCTACGGGTGAAAAATATAAATGTCCACATTTTTCGCATCCAATGTCTTCGGCTTGATTAATATCGATATTTACTTGTTGTTGCATAATTTTTCCTTATTTTAGTAATAAAAACGTTTTTATTGTATCTACAATTTTTCTTATTCGAGAGGGTTTTTCATTCGTCACGAAAAAGTTTTTTCGCTACAGTCTCCAGTCGCACATTCATATCTTCAACCAGCCTAGTATAATTTCTTTTAAGAGTGTGTACTTCATCAGTTAGTTGTGAATATGCGCTAGTTAGGGTCTTAAGACGATTATTAATATCTTTATTTTGAGCTTCTAGCTCTTTATTTGTTGCCATTACATACCTCCATGTATAACGTTATTAGCAAGGCTTAATAGTATATTACCACAGTCCATAAGCGTTTTTAATAGAAAAAAGAATAAACAAACGTTTTCTATTATGGTCTCCCTCTTTGAATAGCCTTTTCAGTTATTTTATCAGACTTAAGTTCTTGAATTGCAGATTCAAGAGAGTTAATTACGCCTTTTAGATTAATATTTTCATTTCTTAATTTCTGATTTTCTTCCATAATGTTTTTGATTAATTTGTCAGTCATGCATTAAATAGAATATAGCTTAATCATCATACCTATATAGGCCGCGGTTTTTTGATTCTTTCGCGTTTCTTCTTTCAATATTTTTTGCCACTTTATCTATTTTTTTTCCCAAAAAAGAACACGCTGCAAAAGTTGTTAGCGCAGTTACTATAAAAATAATTGTTAATGATAGTGAAAGGGTCATTATTTTCTCCTAAGCTTCCGATCAGACTCGAACTGACGATCTGCTGATTACAAATCAGCTGCTCTACCAACTGAGCTACGGAAGCACTCTTCGCTTGGTAGCTTATTGCATATTGCTCCCGGGATTGAATTCCATCCATTAAAAAACACCTTCTCTACCACTCTTCTTTGGCAGCTTTGATATCCCCAAAACATAATAATTATAAATACAACTATGAGTGTTGTAAAAAATATTTTTTGTAGTTTATCTTTTGTTTTCCACTTCATTTAATTTGCCTATTATATAATATAAATCAAAAAATATAAATTTTATTTTTGATAAGTCCCAAATGCTTTGTCTATAAATGTCCAGAAAATGGCGAAATTGTGTTTTGGGCTTTTCCTGTGATGATCATAGTGAAATTGGGATATATTATTTTTCTGAGGAAGAGAATGTATTCTATAATGTATGATTTCATACAATATAACATAAGAAAGCATCCCAAATGCAAAGTAAATAGTAGTAACCAATCCCATTAACAACGTAACAACTGAAAAAGCAACCCACCCCGCCACAGGAATTAAAGCATATTTTTTCCAATTGGGACTATAGTCATGTTTGTGATGGAGGGTATGAACTTTTTTCCATTTTTTAATAAATTTTAAGTTTCCTAATTTTGTATGAAATATAAATCGATGATTAAGGTAAAAAAGAAGAGCAGAAAAGAAATGGCCCAATATAAACTCTATCATTTGCCCTCTCGATAACAAACAGTTTCCGTAATCAATTTTGTTACAACATATGGATCACAATTCGCATTCGGGCGCCGATCTTCCAAATAACCCGCACCATATCTTTGAGTTTGTATAGGAATACGAATAGATGCACCACGATCAGAGACTCCCCATCTAAATTCTTTATATGAGCAGGTTTCATGATCTCCAGTTAATCGTTTTTCAATATCATTTCCATAGTTCCGAATATGCAGATCTGCATTCTCTTCTAAAGCTTTTATCGCCTCTATACAGGCATCATATGAACTTCGCGTTGCCTTTGTTGAAAAATTAGTGTGTGCGCCTGCACCATTCCAGTCACCGCGCGCCGGCTTCGGATCTAAATTTATTTCATACTCATAATTTTCAGCAATTCTTTGTAACAAATAACGCGCAACCCATAATTGGTCTGATACTGATATTGCACTTAAGGGGCCAATTTGGAATTCCCACTGTCCAGGCATTACTTCAGCATTAATCCCGCCGATTTTCAGCCCAGCTGTCAAACATGCGTTTAAGTGTTCTTCAACAAAATCACGTCCAAAAATATTAGAGGATCCCACACCGCAATAATAGGGCCCTTGAGGCCGCGCATGCCCCCATGAGCCAAAACCTAGTGGCCCCCCTTTTCGAAATAAAGTATATTCTTGCTCGATACCGAACCAAACATCATGCGCATTATAATCACCATATACAGTCGAGCATGCAGATCTGGTATTGGTTTTATGTGAGGTCATATCAGGATTTAAAACTTCACATAAAACTAGTTTATCTCGAACGGGATCCCTCATTGGATCTGCGCAGCTAAATACTGGTTGCAAAATACAATCAGAACTTGATCCTTCTGCTTGCGCGCAACTGGATCCATCAAAACTCCAATTTGGGAGTCGATCTCCCTCAGAAAGTACTTTTGTTTTGCTTCTTATTTGAGCTAGCGGCTTTGTGCCGTCTAACCAAATATATTCAGCTTTATAAGTTCTCATTGTTTAACCCTTTAAGAAACAACCCATAATTCTACAAGAGTCCTTCCACATTCTGCAAAATTAAAATATTTGTTATTAACAATAACATGCCTGTTATAAGAAGTTCTCTTCCATTTAAATGCCGGGTGCATTGTCCACTTATCATAAAGATCAGATTTTATATAACCAACATTCAAGCCGCCTTTACCCCCAACAATAATGTTGTATTTGTCTTTGGTACCTTTCCAATGAATATTTTTACCAAGCTTTGTTCTTTTAATAATTTTTTGTTGTCTAAACTTTTCTAATGTGTCCAATCCGGACCATTCATCGATTTTTGCTAGATCTCCACTCCAAAACATTATTTTGCCTTTTCATTGTTGTTATGTTTCATCATCATACAGTGACATATACGACTTGTGTTCTTTTGGGCTCATGGGTTTAGATGGCCCTTCGCGTCGCGACCGACGTTCTTCCTCTTCATGAGGATTATAATAGTCATCAGTCTCTTCACCTTGCATTGTTTGCATTAAGTTAAGCAAATCCTTTTGGTATTGTATACCTTCATCAGATTCTGGTCTCCAAGCTTGAAGAAGCTCATTAAGTTCATCCCAAAGAAGCTTACCATTTTCTTCTAAATTGGGCGGGTAACCCAACAATTCAAAAGTTTCAGAAGTTTCTGCATATTTGGCCTTTCTGTAATCTTTATCCGTTTCATAATCTGATTTGACTAGAGTTAATTCTTCTTTAATCAATCTTTTTAATTGTGATTTGGTGAGTTTCATGATTAATAATCCGCTTCTAGCTCCACAGGAAAGCCGCTATAGCCAAACCAGTCTCCCTCTTTGCCCTCTTCTCCGGAGTCACCGGGAAAGTCCTCTTTCCACCTTTCCAAAGACCCCCCAAGATTTTGTATGAATTGTTTTTTGCCCTCGTCGGGCATTTGCTTGTAAATGAGATCCGCGTCATCGATCAATGTTCTCATTTTACCTACCCACCATTCTGATTCTGCCTCTGTAGCTGCCGTCGCTATAGCTTCGTCCCCTTCAATCATGGTTCGCCCAATCTCTTCTTTTATAAGTTGTTTTAGTTTTGTTTTGGTTAGTTTCATTGTTATTATTCCTTGTTAGGCCTTGTTACCGCATGTCAATAACAAAACGGCTCCTTATAAATAGTTGCGCAGCCCCACAAAGCCATAAATTGTTTATATATTTGTCTTTTGGGCGCCCGGCAGCCATAGTCAAAAAAGGCGGGGGCAAGATCTTGGAATATTCACGAAAATTTTTTTTTCCAACTATCGTACTTTGCGCTTGCTTTTATACCCCAATATTAGCTTTATTTGTTGCAGGAGAGCACAAAAATGTTCAGTATACATTTGGAAAAAAGAAGGGGGCGTATGATTTTGTCCCGCATCAAACTCATCATCTACCCCCTCTAATTCGCCAGTTTTAGACACGCGTGTGTCCTTACGTAATTTCCGGTGGTCTCCCACCGGGCAAACACTAGCTACCGGTTGAATCGCGGCGACACGCACAACCGATGGAATTATTATATAATCCATGGATCTAATAAACATTAGACTATAGGCACTCTTTAATTACCAGCACTGTTGCAGCTGCTACTGCTAGAAGTTTCCAATGACGAACAACAAAATTCTTTGCTCCAACTAATAATTTTTTCATTTTAATATCTCCCGCATGTTACATGCAATGTCCAGTAACTAGTCGGCTTAACTTAATTAAGCATTGTTTTGGTATACTTTGGCGATCGCAATGCTTAAGTAAGTATCAGCTTCTTGTAAAACGTTCTCATCTGTTGTATTGCCCAAATACCAAATCATGCCAATACCAAGCTTTTTACATAGCTGCACTTCTGGAGTGTTATTAATGTCTCTACTCCCCCCATTCCCGAAAAAATCGGGTTTAAGGAGTTTAAGAGCGCTACACACAGTATCATCAGCATCATCAGCCAAAATTACATCCGTAACGCCTGGAATATGCCTAAGTACAGCTTCACGATATTCATATTTGGAAAACAGCTGTTGATTCCAGGCATGCCTAGCGCACCACTCATCACTGTTGAGGATGATCACAACATCGCCTATTTTAGCTGCGTCCAATATCATAGCTACGTGATTTTTGCGCGCTGGATTAAACCCACCACTTAATGCTATGATAGGTCTTTTTTCTTTTGTCATGCTATAGCCTTATATTGTATATAGTGGGCCCACCTGGATTCGAACCAGGGACCAACCGGTTATGAGCCGGTGGCTCTTACCACTGAGCTATGGGCCCGCGATTTGTTCACTCTCCATATATACGTACGTATATTTTTGGATATGATGTTTTGTGTTTTACAGTAATAAAAAAATTGTCCGGTAATCGCGAAGGTGGCGCCATTTCCATTATTCCCAACATTATATTTCCACATGTGCATGCATCGGCCGAGTTATCGCGAGTAATGTCCGTAGAAAACCATTTTGTGCTACATTCTGGGCACTCAATGATCGATTTAGGCCGCGGCCCATTATCTTCTTCTTCCATACACTAATATTTAGTGTGTATGTGGTTATTTCCATATCTTGGCTAGCTTGATTTTACTCTTTATCGCCAATTGCACTAGCTCATGAGTTGGTGTATCTTCCTTAAATTTCTTTCTTTTGCGCCTTAAAGCACGTTTTAAGACAGTTCTCTCCTCTATGCATAGGAGGATCCCTTCTTCGATCGCTAGCTCTTTAAAACGCATTCTCGTGGCGTTCCTGGCGCCAGCCAATTTATTGTATTGGCCTTTCAAATATAATGCTTCCTTAATAAATTCTAGTTTTGTTACTCTCATATGTTATTCCTTTATTCTCAAAAAATATTCTGAGGATTTTTTTTAAGATTTTTTACGGCCAGCGCATGGATCTTCGCCGGCTGTTACACCGAAATGCTTTTGCAAAAGAACCCACATCATTTTTTTGTGTTCATTTTGACGATCGTTCGAACTGTAAAATCCGTGATTAACCATATCCGCCCACTCTTCGGGGGTTTCCTTCAAGGATTCGATCGCTACCTGTCTCCACCCTCGATATCGTGCCGGCTCTAGAGTTCTGGCTTTTTCAAGCCTAGCATCCAATTCTTTAACTAGTTTAGCCACTACTTCTTCGCGACATGCGCCTTCTTGAGTTTGAGCTTGATCTAGCAACGAGCTAAGCATGCCTAACTCTAAAAGCGCATTTTGCGTTTCTTCTTTAATTAATTTTTTTAATTTCGCTTTTGTGATTTTCATATATGTAAATTCCTCATGAGGCAATACAATAACTAGTTTCAATATCTCAAAAATGGGTTACGATTCGCTTATGTATATAGTCAGCCCGATACGCGCATATTTTCCTACCGGCACATACATTCGGGCATAGGG
>Ga0098058_1000150_pt1 | contig 25383 bp, 31 predicted proteins | sample 19_taG_FD_75061 | JGI IMG/M metagenome (GOLD analysis project Ga0098058, IMG submission 75061) | Marine viral communities from the Subarctic Pacific Ocean - 19_ETSP_OMZ_AT15317 metaG | ecosystem: Environmental > Aquatic > Marine > Oceanic | place: Pacific Ocean | collected 2015-01-19 | reverse complement strand
GGCCGGAATCTGGGTGGTGTCAGACGGATCTGTGATTTTTTCCCGGGGCTGGCTGGGGTCGGTCAGTGGTCGTATTGTTTCTGCTATTGTGTGCAAGTGTAAAAACGTAGAATTTCCTGTGCCGTCGGTATGCTTCATTTTAATATAATTACCACCTCTCCATCGTCCGCGGACTTCACCTTGGAAAACCGCCGCGGTGATGAGTCCATCTACTGGTGCACGAAGCTCTGCACCTACAGCGGCGGAGATGTCGACGCCCTGATGTGGTTTAACTTTTTTATGAATAGGGTGAAACCGTGATCCGAAATCGGATATTATACCCGAGGCGGTTCTGACCATATCCCGCTGTACAAACTCGAGCATCTGAGTTTTACGTACGTGCTCTTCAACTGGCTCGCCGTGTTTGTCTTTATAAACATGTTTTTCATTCCAGTCAGCGGCTTTTTGTTGTCCTTCGGATAGAGCGGATGCGTCGTCGAAAGGACTTAACAAGCCGCTTTTGATACCTTTAGGGGCGCCGCCCTTGTGAGTTAAAACATATCTCCCCTCAATGCCGCCATCGGATGTTGCGTAAACATCGTCGCCTAGACCCGGCATTTCGGCTGTTTCAGCTGCGATAAATATGCCCTCTGGAAGTAAGTTTAAGAGGAAGTTTGCTGTTTCGCCTCTCTTCTCTTTGTTCGCGTTAGGGATCATTGACGTCAAGTCAGCAGAAGTAGATGGCAAGAGTTCTCCACCAGTTCTAGAGTTTCCTAACTCTTCTTGCAATTTTATTTTAAAAAGTCTGGCGGTGCGCTTGGAATCAGTCTCCGAAAAAGAGGCCGAAAACTCGAGATTGTCTCCGGAGAAACTTTTGACTTGCGCAACAATCGTTGCAACGTATACTTGACCTTTTCCAAGATCATCGGTGGCGCCGCCAGTTTCTGTTCCTGCGGCTATATCGATCAAGGCGTCGAGGCCGGCAACTGAATTCTTTTTTACAGACATTAGCCGTCACCGCTGATTAGTTCAAAAAGATCATCCTTTTCTTCTTTGCTTAAACCTTCTGGGCCTTTATTTGCGGTAGCTCTCTGTATAATTCCGGCTATTTTAACAACCTGTTCGTTAGAACGCTGAAGCGTTTCTACATATTTTGCTGCGATGGCGCCAGCTTCAACGTGGCGTTCGTTGGATACTGAGATATAATCAATCAAGTCGTTTAAAAGACGCTTAGTGACGTCTCTATCTTCATTGACGTTATCGAGGGCTTTCTCTAATTGTTCGTCTAACTCGCTTGTCATGTTTAAATTTTTCCTTCATTCCACTTGGTTTTGAAAGTCTTATATCTGGTTCTAACCTTATTTAAACTACTCACTACCTGCTTCGTGTTTAATCCTGTGATTTCTCTTATGTAGAAGTAAATAGCTTTTTTATTAAAAATTTCTATAGCATCTGGGTCTGCAAGTAAGATTCTTATCGCATCGATGACCTTTTTTTCGTTCACCTTTGTTGCATACTTGTCCCATTCTTCAATCTCGCCCCAAAGGTTTGTCCAAAATTCTTTGGATTCGCGGATTTCGAAATACATATTTGTGGTAGAAAGGTGGTTCTGTTCCATGTCCTTCGGGATCTCATCGTAATAAACTTCTCGCTTGTTCTGCAAGGCTGTTCGTTTTACTTTGTGGATGAACCAGTTTTTAGTGATGACCGAAAAATAAGAGAATGCCTTAGAACCCTTAGCTGGATCGAACTTGTCCAGAATGGTTGTAAGCCAGACCTTACACTCTGCTTTTAAATCATCGATGTTGGGTAGGTTTGTAAATTTATATGTGTAGACAATCTTATCAACCATCTCGTTGAAAGCGGGATTTATTAAATCTACATATAGTTTTGTTTTTTCTTCTCGCGAGTCCGAACTTGCGTACTGGACTATTGCGTCTTCATGAACTTTGGTAAAATAAGCTTTACCGCCGCCCCTGCTCATCCGACGTCGCTTCGTCTTCTTCTTCGTTGTTTTGGACATACTGTTCGTACTCTCTTTCTGTTATTTGATATGCGCTTTCGCATTCAGCCAAGAAAGTGGATAGTTCGCCAGTGTGGTCTAGCAACGATTTTAAAGTTTCGTCGCCATAAAACATTTCTAATTCATAAACGCCATCTAAATGTGTTCTAAATCCTTCAACAGCATCAATTATCTCGTCGGTATTGCCAGAGACATACACCACTTTCTTTAAAAGAAGGAAGCCATACCACATGAGTGCTAGGTTGATAATAACAGACAGACATAAAATTAGTTCAATCATTTGTATATTCTTTCCTTTTGAGGCTTTCCCTCTCTTCTTTTAATTCTTGACGTGCTTCATCGATAAAATCTTTTACTCTGCCTCCGGTAGTTTCCGGATTTGAAGTTGCCCCGAGGGATAAAGAAAACGAAGGAATGCGCCTAAGTACACCTATTGTATCACATTCTTCGCAGTCTTTAAGCTTTTCTTGCATAGAATGAACGACTTCTTTTACAAAGTCGCACTCTTTGCACCTGTAAACATATTTAGGCATTGTTACCAATTGCGCCTGTGTCTACTTTGTCGGTGTCAATATGTAGCGTTGGTGGGTTCTGAACTTCAAGTTCGTCTCCTGTAGCTACAAAGTCTAACTCCTTCAACATAGGAACGATGTCACTCTGTTCCATTAGACATTTTTGCAGGACCATCATTAATGACCCCATTGCTTGATCTGATAATTTCATACTATTCTCCTTTTATGAATTACTATAATATCACATTTTTTTTATTTACTTAAAGTTATATGTTCTCTTTCTTCTGTGGGTAGCAGACTTTTCAAACTATTGTGAAACTCTTTCGTATCTTCTATCTGCTCATATAGTCCTTTTATTTCAAAATTTGGTAGACGAAAAGAAGTATTCAAGGTTCTGTCTATTTCTTCTTCTGCGCTCTTTTTTGCAATTTTTATATCAAGTTTGTAAATTTCATTAATCATCTCAATCAGCTCATATTTTGATACTGGTTTTGGTGAAAATATGTGCCTAGTACCACTCCAAAATAAATCCCCATCCAGAACCTCCTTCACGATCTTAGAAAGTTGCAAACAAGTGACGCCGTTCCACTGGTGGTTTATATATCCGTCAATCTTGCCATTACGATTTTTCCTCACCCATTCTAGAAGAGATAATTTATTATTTCTCTCTTCACCAATAATAGACGTTCTAATGACAGTTGCAGATGGGGGCTCGCCTAGCGATTTGGTCATACCATATGAGTCAAGAGACGAATGCTGGTGTAGTTCTGTGTACAAGCCTTGTTTGCCATCAAACACACAGTCAGTGGTGATGTGGATCATTTTTATTTTCTGAACTTCACAAATGTCAGATAAGCGATGAGGTAATACACTGTTAACCGATATTAAATCGGACATGGTTGTGCCTTCTCTTTGTTTTATAAGGCCGGCACAATTCACTAACACATCGCATCCGCTTGTGGAGATAATGTCCTCCAGTTCACGAAAACCACATTTAGATAAATCAACGTGGCGTCTATCGAGTGAGTCGCACTCATAACCCGATATTGTCAAAAAATCTTTTAATGTCCTCCCCAACATTCCCGTTGAGCCAACAACTAATATTTTCATACCTTGACTGGTCTTCTGTCGAGTGTTATTTTGGAGAAGTATTTATTTTTACATACCTGCTGAACAGTTTCCTTGCCACTTCCCAAGCCAAGCTCATGCACAGAAAATTTTCTAAAGCCGTTTTGCGGGTTAACCCCGTCATAGTAGATGCCATCATAAGAGCTCTCAACGACCTCTTGGCCTAAAATATATTGACATGCAAGCGGGAAAAGGCTTTCGGCGACCCTTCTTAGCCTGTTGTTATTCATTTGTGTCATCAAATCAACAATTCCAGTTTCTTTATTAAGTTTTTCTAAGAAATCCTTATCAACAATTGACTGGCAACCAATGTTACCTGACCACCTGTTCTTTTGTGGGTAAATATTAATCGCCCAATGTTTGAAATCTTTCTTTTCAATCTTCTTGCTTATAAAATCTTTCATTAGATCATCATGAACCTTTATATTATTCTTCCTATTATATTCTGTATCTGGTTCCTTAATTTTGTGCCAGTGATGCCTGTGATTAGTGAAATACCAAATATGATTAATAGTATCAATATCGTTTATATTTTCTAGCTCGTGCTCCAGTGTCATACTATCTTGAAAAATTATAGCGTTCTTAAATCCGTCAATCTGTAGAAAGTTATAATAAGTAACCATATCTCCGGCAGCTTTCACTTGAGATTTAATGATTTCAATATTTTCAAATCCAGAAATATAATCGGTGACATCCAAATCTGAGAAGTCATCAATAATGAAGATCTTGTTGTGGTGCCATTTCCTAATTGATGAAATACACCTCTTAAGCTGTAAGCCATGCAAGTTTGACTTACAATAACTCGGTATTATGAAGCAAAAATTATTCTTCACTTATCACGCCGCTTTCTTGTAAAAAATTATATATATCATCATCACTCATAAGACTATCAAACGAGTTATATGATTTAAAGTCCGATGTTATTATTTCGTCAGTAATGAGATAGTTCTCTCCGCCGTCCTTAGTTCTGGCCCACTCAATGTCGGAAATCATTTCCTCGTGTAATTTCTCGCCCGGTCTAATTCCAACAACTTCTAGTTCACCATCGATATTTTTCCACCTAAGCAGTGCTTTCGCGATTGCTGGAATTGAAAATGATTCGACCTTTGGAATCGCGATCATTCCATGTGTATCATTATCATAGGCCCAATCAATTAATTCACTTGCTTTCTCAAGAGTGAGAAGAAACCTAGTCATCCTCATGTCTGTAATTGGAAGTGATGTTTTTCCCTCATTGAGCAATTTCTTAAAAAATGGAATAACTGAACCAGTTGACTCTAATACGTTTCCATATCTCACAAGACAAACCTTTATATCAGATTGCTGGTTGGCATATTCAATGTAAAGCCTTTCAGATATCGCCTTGCTCATACCATAAACATTAATCGGTTTACAAGCTTTATCAGTACTTACAAAGATAAGGGTTTCAATTTTGTGGTTGGACCATTTAACTGACTGGATTAGGTTTTGATGGCCAATGATATTCACGTTCACTGACTCAAATGGATTATCTTCACATATTGGAACGTGCTTTAGTGCAGCTGCATTAATAACAACGTGTGGTTTATAGTCTTCGATAGCACTCCTAAGTGAGTTTCTATCTTTAACATCACCAATTCTAAAAGTTATACAAGCACTATCAACCCACTCTTCCTTGGACAAAGCAACGTGTTTGTGCTCGTCGCGGCTGAGAACCATGATATCATTTTGTTCTTGATACTTTCTGACAAGGGTACGACCCAGGGCGCCAGTTCCGCCTATTATTAACACTCTTTTATTTATCATAAAATTTCTCTCCAGTATTCCCTGATGTATTGTTCTAGTTCCGGCGTTTTCATGGCGTGAACTATATGATCTGACTTTTCCAGAATCATCATATCGTCATTATCCGCATATAAATCAAAAATATTAAAATACCCGATGGACAGTTCCTCACTCATTTCCTTCAACTTTCTATTAAAATAGATTGTAACATCCCTTCGCTCAGAATCATTGCCAACGAAGGGGAACAAAGGCTTGGTGGGGGGAAAATTTTCTCTATAAATTGTTGGTACAATAGATTGAAGGTGGATAGAAAACCTATTGCTATACATCTCTAAAAACTTCTTTATGGACAAACACATTTCGTCCACAGTCTCTCGGTAATTTTCATAACCAAATTTTAATATGTTGCACCTTACATCAATTTCGCCAAGCACTATCAGAATTTGATGATCACCCTCAACCCGAGTGGTCATGTTAATACCACATTGATTATAGCGGATATCCGAATCAAAATCTATAAATTTCTCTTGGTCGCGACATAGCCTCCAAAAAGTAACAGGACCAATCCACCTTGTGTCGAAGAGATTTTCCAGAGAAGGATCAATCCATTGGCCCCTGTTTCGTTCAGGATTATTGGAATACAGAGTTGCGTGACTATCTCCTATTACTACAACCTTCTTCATCTTTACCACCTAATAAAATTTCCATCAACACTTACACACCCTTCGACGCCAATCTTCGGTAGTGTCTTGTGATTATCGAAAAAGAATCTACCGTAATTTCTTTCAAGCATTGTTTTGTTTTCCCTACAAAAATCAAGTGCTTTCATTAACACACTAAAACTCTTCTTGTTGACTTTATACATAACAGTACCAAGCTGACGATTTGGTCCTTCTTTGAATATATTATCATCATTGTCGTAATTTGTAAAATCAAAATCTTCGCTGAGGTAGTATCTTCCTGATATTTTGAATATATTTTCATACTTTTCAAGATCTGTCTTGCTTAAAGCTTCCCAAAGTTGGGTTGATTCTCCGAGCGTCTTGGCGTGGGGTCCGTCTGTGATTTCTCTTATCAAAGGGTTTTCAAAAAAGTTGTAATAATGATCTACTAATTTTTTTATATTGTCTTCCATGTTCTTGTCAATTTGCGATGTCTCAATGAAAAGTATTTTCTTATTAGGAATTTTAGCACAGCTTTCGATAGTCTTCAGGGTCTGATCGTACCTTTCCTCCTGCGAATATACTGACCTGACACTAGTGTAGTTGAGTGGGTTTTTGGAAGTGTTGATTACAGAAGTTATTACTATTAAATTATCACTCTTCAACCGACATCTCCCTCTTGATCTCCTCGACCAAATTAATAAAGTTGTCGGAGCACCTTTGAATTGTCAGGTTGTCCTCTATAAATTTTCTAGGAGTGTAGGAATCTAAATTATTAGTAAACTCTTGAAATGATTTGTCCAATTCATTAGAATCGTGAAATTTTACCCCGCATGAGCCGTCCCAATAGGGCACAGTAGTCACTTCGCTTTTAACACTATAGTAGGATTGAGGACATCCTAGTTCTTGATGTCTCTGTCTGGTAGACCACACCAATATGGGAATGTTTTTAGCTAATGCGCTTTGCAGAGCGAAACCCTGACTCTCATGACGTCCTACCCAGACCACGTAACGAGAACGATCTAATTTTTCTTGATAATCTCCCTCGCTGTATAAACCATACGAAACTAATTCATATTTTATTTTTTTTGCCTTCAGAAAATTCTCCATCATGGATAGTTCCAGTGGATCTCTTTGCTTGTAATATAATAGAACGGTATCTTTATCTCTCGTAGAGACAGGATATCGGTCTAAATTGAGAGGAAACGGAAAGGCTTTGACAGGCAAATTGGTGATAGAAAACTCGCCAAGCCAAGTATCTACCGTTGGTTGAGAGGGTTGTATGTAGACGGCATTTTTGAATCTGTTACTTATCCGGCGTACAGCGTCGTTGGGGAATACAGAAAAGTGCGGTCCAAAAATATAGACTTTATCGGGATAAGATTCTGTGTTTAGGTGGTGGGCGGGACTATATATCACGTCTGCTGATGTGATATCTGATACAACCTGTATATTTAAGTGGCTAATGATCTCGTTTAGTGCCTGCTTGTTCATGTGATGAAAATTAGATGTAGATATGTAAAGTTTCATTTAGAATCCTCCCTAGATATTAAATATGTCTTTCGGCCGTGGTTTCCAGTAGAATCATCTTTGGAATGCTCAGCAAGGCTCTCGATTGTAAGTCCGTTTTTTTGAAAAAATTCAAGTTGGGGCGCACCTTCTGTATCGTTGTTTGTTTCCAACACTATAACACATTCATATTTCAAGCATGTCAGATATAGAGGTTTCCAGTTTTTTACCCAACTTCCCAAGCTTAAAATAAAAACAATATCTGGCTTGAAGTCTACTTTTTCAAACATCGATTTATAAGAATTTTTATCAAAGTCATGTATATGAAAGTTTAGATTATCGTACTCCAAAATATCGGAAATATTCTTAGCTGCGGTGATACACTTCGCATCAAAGTCGAGTCCAATACCGCGATTGATTTCTGGTGATAAGTGGTGGAGCATAGAACCTACATTACACCCCAGATCTAAAACATTCTTGTTTTTAAAGTCAATCTTCTGTCGCATATGGGACAGTCGGGCGCTGGGTTTTCTTTGTCCTTCAATCAAGATTCCCTCTAAGTTGTATGAGTGATATCCATAAGTGGTTCGATTATTCCATCCATTATAGTGAGCTGCAGAGGTCGTCAAAACCAGTTCTCTCTTAATTTTATCTTCTTTGTCACTGCTCATTCGCATCCTCCTTGATAATTCACCCACTCAGTTGGCAGGGCGCTGTTTTTGTGTAATCCAAAGAACTTTATAAGAGAAAGCCTATGGCACCCATCTAACACAATGTATCTCTCGATTGTTTTATCCCACTTGACCTTGATCTTGTTTTGAGGCAAGGAGAGAATTGAACTATCAAAAGAATCCCTCAATTTAATAAAAGTAGAGAATGAGTGTTCTGGCTGGTAGGTTGTTTTCAACAGGGTGTTGTAGTCTCCAAAGTCATTTGTCTTCAGTGCTTTATATGGAATAGAGTCTTCCAAATTAAAAAGAAAGTGCGGATGGTGATATGCAATTGCCCGAGCAGTGTCATATTCAAACATGATTAAGTGTTTTATTGCTAAGTTGTCAAGGGTCGCGCTCACGAAAGCTCCATTCTATCTTATTTTTATTATAACATATGTGTAAATTTTGTTAAGCTTATATTACTTCCCAATTGCCTAATTATTATAAAACAATCCTATCTTCATGTTGTCACTATTACTTTCCAAGTTGATGGAAGAAGGTCTTTAAGGTTGTGAGAGGGTAATAAAGATGGTCCGAACCAGTTGCCGGGGGCTACCACGGTCTTGTTTTCGTTTTCGTTTAGCCACGCTGCCCACCAACTGAAACTACTATTTGCTATAATATTATGTTCACACTTAGACATTAAATATAAATCTTCATAGTCTTTGTTTCCTTCGATGAAAACGTAATTTGGTCCTTTGATGAGGTTTTCTCTGCACCAAGAAATATCATCGCTGAACACTAGGAAAGTTGAACCTATGTATTTAGTGACTGCTTGATCATAATATGACTTCTTCACAAGTGGGTGGAATTCTTCTTTTCCAACATAATCGCCGCGGCGGACGTGAAGAGAGACTGTATTACCAGATGAGAGGATCTCACCATATTTCTTTTGCAAGTGTTCTTCTGTTTTTGAGTCTGCCTTGAGCATTTCCCTAATCTCTGATTCGTGGGATTTAAAATACCTTTCACTTTGGAAATAACCATGTAAACAGATGTTGTCCCACTTTGGCAGTTCTGCAAAGTGGTAGTGGGGTTCATTATACATTGTCGCATCGGATGGCTTTGCTTCAACCTTTACGTTTCTAAAGATATTATCAAGGTAAAAATCAGGGCGATTGTGTGAAAGTTCGCCTGGTGCGCCGACGTTATTCATATCAATTGTTAAGTCTCCGCCCTTTCTGAGAGCGAGAGATTTTGCTGCAGCAATCTGGAACAGCTGGTTTCCCAATCCGCCTTTTAGTTTAACCGTTGTGGATCCTGCGTTGCCTATCCTCTGATACGGTTTGGAGTTTCTTATCTTACCTTCAATACGCATCTGCAGAGCGTGATCAACCCTGTCGTCGTTGAGTGGATTGCTTCGATTGTAACAATACAACACTTCGGGAATAAACACAGTCCTATCTCCAGCCATTTCGAGGAGAGGAAACATAACAGCCATATCGCCAGTCATAGGATAAAATTCATTATTGTCGTCAAGCAATGATTCTTTTTTTATTTTCTTCCACAAAGATGCTTTCCAGGTTCTTAAATGAGAAGACATCCAAGGTGCTTGGCGGAATGCATTTTGGTTTACGACCTCTTTCGGTATGTCGCGAGAAAACGTGCCTTTTTGCATTGAAGGGTATTCGATGTATGAGCCGTGGGTGACGAGGGCGTTTCGCTCTTTATAATACGTTTCTACCCTGCTTAGTGAGGATTTTGTTGCAAACCAATCGTCTCCGTCGACAATAACAATAACGTCTTCGTCATCAGGGTTGGAGAAGTTAATTGCTTCGTAAGTATTTCTCAAAGCGAGCTTGCGCTCTTTGTTTTCGATGAACACAAAACGGTCATCACCTGCAATCAATTCTCTAATGATTTCTGCGCTCTTGTCTGTGGAGTTGTCATCGACTACGATGCATTGGAAGTTTTTATGATCCTGAATCTTTATGGATTTTATGCAGTTGGAAACCCAGTTCTCCACGTTATAGAGTGGAACAATAACTTTAAAATGAATACTAGACATGTTTCTCTATCTCCTTCCAAAATACCGACGGCCTATCTCTGAGATACTTAATCATTGTTTCCTTTTCTTGGAACCATTCCTCGTCCTTGTGTTGTATTTTATCGTTCATAATAATTTCACAATCGAGGAGTTTTGCCTCGATGACGAGGCGGGGGCAAGTGTCTTCGCCGACTGGGAGGAATAACAGGCCCTTGGATGATGCGAGTTTCTTTAGTAGTTCGTCGTATTCTAATCGCCAAACGAGTTCATATTCAAGATTGTGATCTTCTGCAAATCTTATAGTTCCCTTAACATTTTTGATTAGGCTCGGGGAATTTAAAATAATCCACTTTTCGTTCTTGTTTGATGTGTCCATTGTAGCGATCTTGTCAAGGACATCATCTCCAAAGATTGAACTCAGAACGATGTTGTTTGATTTCTCTAGAAACGGGAACTTTGCGGCATGCATGTTCTTTTGGATTTCAGACATCCAGAATGTTGCTTTTGCTTTGTGCAGGAATAGAGAATTTAATTTACCAGAAAAACTCTTCTCGCATTCACAACCACTTTGACCTGCGACCTCGTGAAGAGAAGGGTTTCTAAATTTGCAAAATTTATAATCATACTCAAGAACTGCATATTTCTCATTCTTTATAAAATGGTGTCGCAACTCTGGAGGCATATCACCGAAATTGCCGAAGACCCAGAATGTATCAGGATTCGCGGTGATGTGAGCCTTTTGCAAATCGGCACTCTGGATCTTCTCAATCTCATGCTGAGATGACTGGATTAGAGCCTCTGTTGTAAGCTCTGCACCGCCGGCGTATTTCTCCGCGAACATATCTGATACAAATATGATTTTCATTTATTTACAGATTTAACTCTTCGAACATATCGTTTATCTCATCGTGAAGTTTTCTTTCTTCTTCTGGATAAGCAGCATCTGCCATCTTTTCATGCATGGTGTCCGAAGCAAATGCAGTTTGAACGTGAGTTTTTAATTTTTTTGCCTTGTTAACAGCGAGTTGATAGTTTTTAAACACACCTCTCATTTTATCTTTTACCGAACTGTCTTTTGGGTATGCCCACATAGAATCTGGGACGATAACACCTTCCCAGACTGACTCTTGTTGCACCTGAAGCAAGTCATAAGATATTTTTCCAAAAAGACCTTTCATTCTCTCTTTGCCCTTTTTGTCTTTCTGCGGGGCATAAAGGAAATCAGTCTGGCCGCTCCAGTCTGTTGCGACGATGGGAAGACCTACACAAGCTGCCTCGAACAGAGGCAGTCCGAAGCCTTCGCCGTGAGCGACAGATAACATGCATTTAACGCTTTCGTGCTGATACAATGCAGACATCTCAGAATCATCCAATCTTCCGTGGAGAAGATATACTTTACATTTTCTCTCTGGATATTTCTTTAAGATATTCTCTAGCACCACTCTCATGTCTAATTTGTCATATGTGGAGCCAGATGTTATTGATGTTTTTAATATTAAACCAACATCTTCTTCATCCATGAATTCTTCTACAAAGTTTTCGATGTTCTTGACCATGTTTTTTCTTTGGCCCCAGAGAGCGACGGTAAGGAAATTAAAAGATGTATCAAAATTAAAATCTACATCAGCTTTTTCGAATTCTCGGACTGGGTATCCTACAACTTCAACAGGAATTTCACATTTCAAATCGGCAACATGGTTTTGTTTATCATCCATTAGTGGATATTTCGTGTTTTCGAATCCATATTTTGCATGGTTTGATACAACAACAAGTTTATCCATCTCATTAACCTTTTGAAGCCACTGTGGTGCTACCTTGTTCGTTTCAATACCTGCAGTAACGCCGATGTTAGTTGTTGCTATTTTTTCAAATTCATTAGGAATGGTAACTTGAAGGGAGATATCGAATGGTACACTTCCTTTTGTTGCTTCCAAAAATGTTGCGGTTTTCTTAATCAACTGGTCTAGCCATCTCCTCTCCTCATCGTCGTCGAAGATCCAACTTGTCTTTCCCCAATTGATGTTGTGGAGGTAAATATCAAACAAATCTTCTCTGGCCTTCAATGAGCGAAGAACAAAACGGGCATGTTCTCCATAGCCGGAAGCAGACAGTGCGGGTGCTTTTACAATTACTTTCTTTTTCATGAGATCTCCTCCAATGTCCAGTTCTGGTATTTCTTTCTATCTTGCCAGCTACCGTGTTCTTTCATAATCTTTTCAACAAGATCAGTCCAGCTTTCGTTAAAGTCTTTAAAATTGTAGTTTTCCTGAACGTGTTTGCGGCCGGCAGCTCCGAGTTCTTTGCGCTTGTCTGTGTCCATCTCGACCATCAACTGCATGGCGTTGACAACATCTTCGCCGTCTAAACGGTCTTCATAGATCCACGGGATATCCTGAGAGCCTATGATAGCTTTAGACGCAGGTGTTAGACCTACGCCAAAAGATTGCTCTCCGTCTGTTACTTGCTCTTGCAGCCCACCGGTCAATGTTGCAATAATCGGTGTTCCACACGAAAGGGATTCCAATGTGGCTAGTCCGAAACCTTCGGCGTCGGATACGTTGATGGTGCAGTCTGCCATGTTATACATTTTGGCAAGTTCTTCTGATGGGAATTTATTTGTTGAAAACATAACCTCGCCGCTGACCAAACCAACCTCTTCAACAATCTTGGCCAAATCTTGGCCATGGACGTCTTTTGGGTCGGTGTGCATAATCAAACATGCCTTGTCGGTGCCGACACGTTCTAAGAGTTCCTTAAACCAGAAAATTAACGAACCACTTTGTTTTCTTCGGGCGTTTCTATTGTTCCAGAAGAATATAAACTTTTCGTCGTTTCCGGCCGGAGCTAAAGTATTATTTTTATAATCCCGAATCTCTTCGTCTTCAAGAGGTTTGAATATTTCTGAATCTACTGCGTGTGGAATATAAAAGCTTTCAACTTCAGGTGCAACAGTCTTGACGATATCATCTGTGACTTTGGAGATTGTTGCAATCGCATCGTTGGATAAATAATGCTTTCGGTTAAAAGTTGGATATGGGTAATTGTCCCAAACGTGATAATAAACGAGAGGGCAAACTGCGCGAATCTCGTCGTCCATGGACCAAATCCAACCCCAAAAGCGCGGGTCGGTCATAATCCAGACCATATCGATTTTCTCAGTACGAATAATAGAACGAACTAAATCTTGAGTTCCATAACCATTAACTGGGTGGATTACCCAATCATCGCCATACTGTTCTGTTTTTACTGGTTGGTAGTTTACATGTTTAATAGCTCCTGCTAAAGACACAACTTGATAGTTTCCAGTCTTTAACAGGGCTTCAATAACATATTTTGTTTGTGTGCCGACACCGCTTGGGGAAAGCGGATGGTCGGATAAAGTTAAAATCTTTTTCTTCATAAGTTCACCTATGGGCAGTGAACAGTCCCCTTGAAATCGCAACGTGAACAAGAGAGTCTGTTCTTAACATAATTTTGTCTATCTATATTATAAACCGACTGTTCTAAAAGTTTAAGGGCATTATTTGTCTTTTTTTCTCCAGACGTAACTCGGAAGATTTCAACACGACCTTTTTTGCCTGTTCTCTTCAACAGCGCAAAGTGAGTTTCAATGTCTTCCTTCGGGATGGATCGCTTTTCAGACAAAAAGTGTTTGTAATATGTAAGCTGATATGTCACCATTGGGTCAGCGCGTTTCCGCATATCCCAACCCCAACTACATGACTTCCAATCGATAACATGATATTTACCATCGGGAGTTTTAACAAGACAATCAACGTAACCCTTAAAAGTAAAGTTGTCGTCAGTATCGTAAAACAACTTCTCATGAATTTCCTCTTCGGAAGAAACTAACTTGAAGTCTCCAAAGTATTCGTCCATTGCTGGGATGATGTGAGGTATTATTTCATGACCCTGTGTTCTGAATTGTTCTAGATCTTTGTCGGTTGGTCTTACGTCTTCTTTTAATTGCTTAGCTTCGTTGGCGAGGCACTTATCGAAGAACGATCCTGCATCAAATTCTTTTTCTAATTCCCGACTTAACAGCATGCTTTCACAAGTGTCGTGAATTGCTTTACCAAATGCAGTAAAGATATTTCCTTCGAAAACCCTAATCTTGTCAACACGGGTTAATTTATGGTAGTATGCACAAAATTTCCAATCTTTTATTGCGGAAAAGGATACATGTGGCAAATTGTTCTCTCTTTCTTTATACTACTTCTTATTTTTCTTATTAGAAGCCTTTTTGACTGTTGTTTTGACTTTTACTGTCTCAGTCGGCTTGTCGGAAGTAGCGGGTAACTCGCTGGCCAGAGAAAACTTCCATGTTCCCTCGTGCTTGGAATTAGCTTTATGATTATCTATTATATCAGATACAACACATTTGTCAAGCTTAAAGTCGTCGTTTTCAAGCATTATTTGCGCCATTTTGGTCGTAATGGTCATTCTAGGGTCGCGAGCCATGATGCGGCGGGTTAAAGAGAGGCATAAAGTGACCTCAGTTTTGTCTTCGTTAACTAAAATATCTTTTTTCATATAAATTTTTCTCCTAATGCCTCTAAGAGTTCTTCAATCTTGTAATAGACCGCTGGCGCAATTAATTTGACAGCCATCGGATCTCTCAAGAAGTACTCTTCAAATGCGTCAGCAAAATATTCTCTTACTGATGTTATCGCATAGGGAGACATAAAAAGTCCCGAGGTTAAATTTCTCAAAAGAGGGTATCCAACTTGTAAATAGAGGAAATCATCAAACTTTTCCTCATATTCTGCAGATACAAAATCTTGCCCTGCGGTATCGATGTCTCGAGATTTTAAAATCTGCGACAGTTTTACCCTCTTTCCAATGAATTCTGTTTCTATTGTTTGGTCTTCATAAACTTGCGGAAAGTTCTCTTCAACTGAGTGGGCGATCTCGTGAACTATGGTCAATATAGCTTCATCTGTATTTTCGATGTCTGGAGACATATATATGACCCCATCCAAGAATGCAGAGTCTAACTCTTTATCTTTTAAATATTTCGAATTTGCGACGATGACGTAATCCAAGTCGGACAGCAGTGAAACTGGGACTGTCTTCTTTAGTGAAGAAATTACCTTCTCTAAGTCGTAATTTGGGCTGTCTTGCACCATTACGGGAATTTTACTGAACAGCATGAATTCTCTTTTTTCTCTAATTGGAATCATAATATCTTTGCGGCCAAGGTTGCAATGGCACTTCTCTCACCCTTTTTAAAAGTCACATGTCCTGCGAGGGAATGTTCTTTAAATTTTTCAACAGCGTATGTAAGACCGTTTGAAGTCTCGTCGACGTACACGTTATCGATTTGTTCTATGTCTCCCGTCAAAATAAGTTTAGAATCTTCACCGACCCTTGTTATTATAGTCTTTAATTCGTGTCTTGTTAAATTTTGAGCTTCATCAATGATAATAAAAGCTTTAGAAATGGAGCGGCCTCGTATATAAGTGATAGCTTCCATCTCAATTATACCTCTATCAAGATACTCTTGCAGCATTAGTTTATCATTACCCATCAAGAACTGAAGATTGTCTTGGATTGGCGATAGCCATGGGGCCATCTTTTCTTCCATCGTGCCCGGCAAGAAGCCAATCTCTTTACCAAGAGGTTGGATTGGTCGCGAGACGATCAACCTCGTATATTCCTCTGTTCCTAATACCTGTTCAAGACCTGCAGACAACGCACAAAGTGTTTTGCCTGTCCCAGCAGAACCAATGAGACTGACGACAGGGATTGATTTGTCGAACAACAAATCCATTGCGAAGTTTTGTTCCTTGTTTCTTGGCGTGATTCCATAAGACGTCTGGTGTTTTATAATCTTCCTCAGAGGCTGGTGTGGGCCGGTGAATCTGGTCAGAGCCGTTCTGGATTCATTAATGTTTGACTTCAACATGACGAATTGGTTTGGGTTAAAAGTGTTTAACTGTTCTTCCGTAAAATCTATTTCTTCTCCGGAGTAAAATAAATCAATAGTCTCATCGTCAACCTCGTACTCTGTAAAGCCTGTATAGACTTCTTCTCCAGATTCTAGCACTTGGTCTGGATTGTAATCTTCCGTTGGTAAACCAAGTGAATCACAAATAACTCGCATGTTAACATCTCGTGAAACCAAAGTGATATCGAAGTCAGGATGTTTCTCTCTTTCCTGCATTGCAGTTGCTATGATCCTATTGTCGGGAACGTCTGGTGATAGATCATCAGGAAGATAAGCTTGAATATCGATTGCGCTCGGCCTTACTGTTAATATCCCTTTTCCCTCTTGAATCTGGACTCCATCGTATAGAGAGCCAATCGCTCTGAGATCGTCAAAAATGCGAATGATGGTTCTAGCGTTAGATCCCACTGAGTCTTGGCGCTTTTTATGTTTGTCGATCTCCTCCAATACCTTCATCGGAACAACGATATCGTTTGTACCATAAGAATGGACGGAGTTTGCGTTTGTTAAAAAAACGCTAGTGTCTAGGACGTAAATGCTCTTTTTCATAAGAATCTTCTTTCATTTCTAGATATAAGTCTTCTGTAAATAAATAGTTTTATTAATAAAGTTTTACTTTTATTCCTTTGTCGTAATACTTACTTTTATGAAAAAGGCACTCTATGCAACCATATTGGCTGCAGCTTTACTCTTATCAAGCTGCGCTTTTACGAATTTGTTTACAAAAAACTTATTAGATCAAAAAAGACGCGCTTTCATCGGTCTAACAAAGATGATATTTACAGCTGATGAGAAGAAAAACATGGTAGGGATGGCCACGGCTTCTGGGGCCGTTATTGGCCACAAAAAAGACAAGTCCTATATTCTAACTGCGAAACATTTCTGTGATGATGCTGACCCGCGCTGGACTAATATTTTTCACGCGCATACTCAAAAAGCGGAATCGAGCGTTGTAAGAGTTTTTGCGAAAAGTAAAAAGATGGATGCATGTATTTTAGAAGGACCACGATTGAATGTCCGTAAGTTATACGTTGCAAATTACGCGCCAGGGATAGGTGAAAAAGTATACAATCTGGCGGCGCCTCAAGGGATATTTGGTGAAGACCTAGTGTTACTTTATGAAGGGTTCTTTTCTGGTGTTTTACAAGGTGACGGGTTTTTAAAGAGCAATGCTGATATATATTCCCTACCTGCGAATCCCGGTAGTTCCGGTTCTCCCATTGTTGATGGACGAGGAAAACTTGTTGGTATGGTGTTTGCAATTCATTCAAGATTTCATCACATAACCCTATCCATCCCATTCGATGGGATGAAATCTTTCATAAAAGACAACCTACCACAGGAGTAATCCTCATGGTAAGAAAAGCAAAAAAATCCAAAGGCAAGAAAAGAGATGAAGCAACTCTAAAAAGAATGAGGCTTCAATTCCAAATGTCAAATGCAGAGCTTATAGAATCAGAACTGATTTTGGAAGATTGCATGTTTGATTTTAACGACAGATTTGAAACAGGCAGAGAGCCAAAAATAATTGAAGAGTCAGAGGCTCAAGAAATGGCGAGGTCAGAAAGAAACTTTGATACAGAAGAGAATCGAAAGGAGCAGGAAAGGGAAACCAACAGAGTAGAACACGAAGATGTTCTCCCTAAAGATAAAGATTTAAAAGATTTGTTTAAAAAAATCGCACTCAAGACACACCCAGACAAACTCAGAGATATGGATGAAGAGGAAACAGATGTATTAACAGAACTCTATAAAGAGGCTGCAAGTGCCGCAGAAATTGGTGATGGTATGGCGCTTCTCGAAATTGCATACGAGCTTGGAATCAAAGTAGATATAGATCCCGCGAAAGAAACAGAGTGGCTTTCCAAGAAAGTTCTCATGCTCCAAGAAGCAATAAGTGAAATGAAAAACACCGCCGAGTGGATTTGGGGCCACAGCGACGGTAAAGAGAGAGTAAGAATTGAAAAGATGGTGATGAGCCAGCTTGGGTTCAAATTAAAGCCAGTTAAGTTTTAGTTATTTCACTCGGCAAGAACGATGGACAATACACCACTCGCCGTCACACACAATTTCTGTCTCGATGTCAGTACATAACTTTTCAGTTCCGCACAATTTTTCATATGCGATTTCATCTAAATCATCACGCACGGATGCGTCTAGATTATTACAAACATCAGTTCTCTTGATGGTTATCTCGTGAGCAGCAAACGTCTCTTCTTGCACCTCTTCAGTACCGCATGCAAAAAGCACCGGTAAAAATAATAAAATTAACTTCTTCATTTTTAGTCCTTATAACATCCATAATCCCATTCGCGGGTTTCCACCAGAAGTTGCTTATTGCTTTTTTTATTTTCGTTAGACAGTACTGTGATTTTTACCATCTGGTTTGTATCTAATCTAGAAATATAAATTAAAGCTTCCTCTTTGGTCATTGTTGCGGTGGACACGTCTGGCATAATAGATCTCCTTGTTGAGCGTTTATAACTAATAGCGTGAGATCATTTTAACACAATTTTTATTTAATTAAAAGCACTATTTGTTGTTTTTTTAGCTTCCGCGATGGCTTCATCTAACATTTGTTCCCGCTTTGTCGGATCACTCCAGTCTTTTCGGACGTTTTCAGGGAGTGTCCTAAGTGGATCAAGATAAGTAAAGAATTGATCTCTCTTCACTGCAGGCGCTCGGAAAACAGAAACTCCAGTCTCTCTATTATAATATTCAAAACTATGTACATCTCTTTTTCCGCCGCCGCCCATAGTGTCAACAATAAACAGGGGAATATTAAAACCTGCAGTTGAGCCGCGGACTTCTTTTTCTAAGTCAATTGCTGTTTGAACTGGCGTTCTTAAATCTTCAGTTCCTTTAACCAAGTCATGAACATATACATAATAAGGCTGCACATTAATATAGCTTAATTTTTTAATTAAGTCTCCCATGAGTTCTGGGGTGTCGTTTACTCCTGCTTGCAAAACTGTCTGGTTTCTGACCGTTATACCTCTCTCAAAAAGAAGATTCACTGCATCCTGAGAAATACCTGTTATCTCGTTTGGCGTATTGAAGTGAGTGTGAATTACCACTTCTTTGTGCATCTTTCGGCCACGCTGGGCAACCTCTGTTACTGCGTCTGTCCAGTCCGTATCTGTTAATATTTTCATGGGCTGAATTGCAAGACCCTTTGTTGCAAACCTGAACCTACGGATATGAGGAATATCTAAAAGAGCATTACCAAGTTCGCGAACTTGATCTGCCTTTAGACGATACATATCACCACCGCTGATCACGACATCTTCTATTTCTTCTCTTCCCCTGATATATTGCAGGGCCTTGTCCCAACGGTCGTGGTTGGCCTTGAGCTGAACTTTTTCAACAGTTTCCGTATCCAAGCCCACAGCATAAGAACGCGTACAAAATCGACAGTAGACCGGACAGGTGTCTAGGGCGAGAAACAATACCTTATCTGGGTATCTGTGCGTTAAACCGTCCACAGGGGCGTCTGCTTGCTCGTGGAGGGAATCTAACGTCAACATCGGATGATCGGGTTCCAGCTGCGACCCCAAGGGGAGGAATTGGCGTCTGATTGGGTCTTCATATGGATTTTGCCAATCAATAAGTCCAAGGAGATAAGGGGAAATCCTAACCGCCATTGGAGCCGAGCTGAAACCTTCTTCAACATCTTTAATAAATTCTGGTGATGCTATATCTTGAATTGCTTTAATAAGCTTCTTGGAGTTCGTGATGGCATTCTTTTCCTGCCATTTATAATTTAAAAAAGTCTCTTCATCGACATCTTTCCAAGCTGGAATGTTTTGCCAAAAGGTATCTCGGCGGAGATTACGCCATTCTAGACTCTCTTTAGATACAATTGGTTTTAAATGTTTAATTTCGCAAGTTTCGTTTAGTGAAAGTAGACTCATATTAGCCCTCCTGTCAAGATTATAGCATATATAGATTTATTTGTCAAAAAAAAGAGCCCACAAGGGACTCTTTCTTAATTCTATTTTTTTATTTTTAGAATCGGATCGCAGCAGACACTGTTACGACGTTTGCGTCGTCCCCTTCTGTCATCATCTGACGGAAGTATTCTGCTCTTGCAGTGATATTATCAGTTACGTCGGTAGTCGCAGATGCGCTAACTCGGTTTTCTTTAATACCTGTTTCATCAACATGGATTTCATCGCCGATGGCGAGGTCCACGCTTACGAAAGGTAAAGCAACATTACGAGTAAGTGAGATTTGCTCACGAAGGCGCAAGTCACCAGCAGTAACTGTAGTAATATCGGCAGTCTCGTCTAACTGTAAACGTAAACGATTCTCAAGACCGATTCCTAAAGGCAATGATACATTACTGTTTAAGTCTAATGACAAGCGGTTTTCAGATGTACCATTAGTGTTTGTGTTTCGGACACGAAATTGAACGGCATTGTTGTCGCCCAAGGCACGTCCGATAGCGAACACGGTATGCTCATAGGGAGCAGCCTTTGTAACCATGTCCTCACTAATGCTTAGATCATGACGAGTTTGTTCCTCAACAGAGAGGGTGTTGTCGCCAAGCTTAGCGGTTGCGGAAGCTTCCAAACGTAATTCGTCTGCATAACTCACGCTACTTACCAAAAACGCCATAACGGTCGCTAATAGTGCTTTTTTCATAGTTTTTCTCCTTTTAATTCGTCTGCTTAATTACAGAACGAGGTTCAAGTTGATACTATTCTATCATAGTTAAAGTAATACGTCAAGTCTTGTAAAGTTAAAGTAATGCTTTAAGTTTGACGCAGTGGGTCATCGACGATGACGCAGGGAATCTCAGTCATAGCGAGGTTCTGCGCTGCTAAGAGGCGGTGGTGGCCGTTAATGATATGAAAAAACGGCTCTGGAGTCGGGCTTTTTTCTGAAGGGGTGAAATCTTCTTTTCCCTGAAGACGGGCTGTTTCAATGGGCTTGTGGCGAGATACGTGGATTGGCTCAAAATTGCCTCTTTTAATTTCAGCTTCTTTTTCTCTTACAATTTTATCACATTCTGCACCGGGGCAATCATGCTCTTTGCCATGCCCCAATTCTTCAGTTGGTAAAATTTTATCAATAGGAACAAAAATTGTTTCCCTAGATTCTTCTAAATAACCTCGCCAGCTTTCCATTAATAGTTTCATTTCTTCTTGCTCCGCTTCTTGAGCTTCTTCTCAATCTGCTCTAATCGAACCTTGGTAATCTCATTGTCGATTTCAAGTTGGCGGATTGTTGTGAGCTGATAAGTCATAACACCTACCACGAGAGTTGTGATAAGTGCTGTGGCTATCTTTGTTAAATCAATTTTCATGATTTTATTTAATAATTCCTGCGATTTGTTTCCAGCGCCGTTGAACTGATTCAGGGAGCTTTTGTTTGTTGCCTGGATTAAGATTTGGATTTGGGACGAGGCCGTCAACACCTTGAGGTGGCTCTGAGCCTTGTCCAATCCATCGATTACCGTTGTCGATAAAAGCATAGAGGCGGTTTGAGATAGTATTCAAAGTATCATCAGAGATAACTTGGCTCTTCAACATTTCTAATTCCTTTTGTGCTTTGCGGATAGCTTTTTCTTTTTCTTGCTTTTCGATTCTTTCCTTTTCGATTCTTTCCTTTTCGATTCTTTCCTTTTCGGCCGCCTCTTTTTCTTGCTTTTCCTTTTCTTTCTTCTTCTTGCTCTTCTTCTTCTTCTTCTTCTTCTTCTTTCCTCCTCTTTTTCCTTCATGCATTGCGCTGGCCATCTCTTTTAGTGCGGCACGTCTTGCTGCTACATCAGCGTCCTTTTTTGCGAGAGCGGCTGCGTCGGATTGTTTCATAGGTTCTTGGGCATGCTTCTTTTTCTCTGCATCATCGGCGGCAAAAGACAACTTCTTGATGCGGTTTTTAATTTCATCGTTAGCCGCTTTTAGTTGACTCATTATCCATTTTATATTTAATGTAGAGCCTGGATTTGCTTGTGGTGTCGCATCTTTTTCTTCTTCGCCGGGAACTGGTTGAGGTGGCTTTTCATCGGAGTCGGCAGGAGGTATCTGTTCGGCTGCTTGTGAAATTATCTGATCTGCGGCGACCTCTGCTGCTTCTTCTGCATCATTGGGATTCCCCTTTGCTGCTTTCTCTGCAGATTTCTCTGCAGCTTGCACCACCTTTTCTTTTGTTTCTGGTGGTGTTTCTGGTGGTAGCGACTTTAAGAATTTTTCAATCTTAGCTTGGCTACTGAATGGTAATGTAAATTCATCGAGGCTCGTTACAAAACCCTCTTGAACTTCTAGTCCTGCAGCTCTCATCTGGCCAGCGACTGCTTTTGTTATAAAGTGCATTGCCCAGTTTGGAACTTTTCCAGCAATAGGTTTGTCCTGCAACAATTTTTGCAACGCGAAAGACTTGCTGCGGCCAAGGGGCGCAGGTTTAAATACAGGTATGGCTGCCCCAGACTTTGTTTTCGCGTCTTTGCCCTTCTGTGGCCCTCTAGTCTGTGTGTTCTCTGGTGGAGTGTTCTGTGTGTTCTCTGGTGGAGTGTTCGTGTTCTCTGGTGGAGTGTTCTGTGTGTTCTCTGGCTCTTCTTTTTTTTCTTCTCCTACTTTGACATCTTCAAAGCTATCAACAAGTCCTTGCAGAGTGGCCATCTTAGAGGATTTTTTACCCTTTGTTCTCAACCCTTTCATGGCTGCTGCGCCGCCTAGTCCGGCGATGCCTAAGCCAGCAAGCCATGGGCCAAGTATACCGGCAGCTGCTTTCTTTACAAGTGCCTTGCCGCCCTTCTTCTTTACTTGGTTAATAGCCATCTTGACAGCTGGCTTAGTCAGTTTTTGAAAAAATGAACCGGGCTTAATAGGAAGTAAATCTCCAATTGTATCTCCGCGACCGCTTAGTGCGGATTGTTGTTTAAATAAATCTCCAAAAGTCATGTCAGGATTCTTTTCTGCGAGCTTAAAAACTTGTTCCATCGTCTCCGCGCCTTCGGGGTGTGTGAAAGCGCCTTCCATGGCTTGAGAAATATTTTGCACTTTTGGATCTAACAGGTTTCCAATAGGAGCGTCAGGAGACATATTGATGCTTGTTGCTCTTTGCATTGCCTGAGTCCATCCGTCGCCGGAGTGGACGTCAATACCCTTAGCGAGTGCTTTTGGTAATTCTTCGGAGACACCCTCTAGGGACTTCACATTCTTCATTGCCTTGATAGCATCTTTTATCTCACCATCAAACTTAGCAATGCCGATGCCGCCCAGTGCAACAGAAGCGAGGGCCAGAGTGATAGGTAGCGTATCGGAATATAAGACACTGTAGTTCTTTGATTTCGCTCCTTGAGCGACCTCATTAAAGTAGGCGGCCCGATCTTCTAAGACATAATCCATAAAATAGATAGGCACATCACGGAGAGTTGCAATACGCTGGTTTGCTGTCTGTGCATCCTGTTCTGTCTTTTCAGATTGGTTGAATTCTGCTACGATCTGGTCGTAGACTTTCTGTATCATGGAGACACCTTCTTGGAATCCCTCTTGTCGTATTGCTTTCTCTCCACTTACTTCTTCTAAGTCTTCGGACATGCGATCACTATCATTTGGAAAGCTCTCTTTCCCCTTTGCGTCAGCTTTGTCTTTTTTCTTGTCGTCTTTTTTCTTGTCGTCTTTTTTCGGTGGTCTTAAATTGGGCCAGTGCATTTTCTCAAGTGAATGGAACAGTTTTGTAATAGGTTCGTATCCTGTCTCTGCTATTGTAGCGAGGGTCTTTGCTTTTCCTTCTTTTTTCTTTGCATCTCTTTTCGCGACATCAAAAGTAGCCTTGCCGCCGAGGTTGGTTGCTTGGAAGCCTCCAGCCATTTTTGCGGTATTCCACACAGAGGCCAGCCCGTTCTTTAGGAAGTTCGTGAGTCCCTCAGACATTAATTCCCTGTCTCCACTGGTAGTTGTTTCTACTTGTGTGGCGTTGCGCCAGTTATTCATCAGTGTGTGCATGTCGGTTTTTTTCATGATAGATTCCTCGAGGTCAAGATATACTGTTGTAAATAGCATTATAACACAGGAAATGCCCTTTTTTAAGCAAAAGAAAAGCCCCTGTGAAGGGGCTAATCAAGACACCGTTCTTTAGAGTGCTATCTTTCGCAATATCCGACGCCCGGAGTGACGCCGTTCATAACACACTGCGTGTCTTCTGGACAGTTAGAATCACCAAAACACATTTTCCCACAGAATCCTGTTTCGGGGACAACTTCAAAGTTATCCACATGACGAGAAAGACAAGCTAATGGGTAAATACAAATTGACTGGAAAGTATAAATATCTCCACCAAGTTCGCACTCTCCTGAGAATGATATTTGTTCTTCTTCAGTTACTTCTTCTTCGACTGGTTCTTCTTCGATTACTTCCTCCTCGGTGGACTGTTCTTCTTCGATTACTTCCTCCTCGGTGGACTGTTCTTCTTCAGCTGGCTCTTCTTGCTCAACTGGAGGTTCTTCTTCCTGTTCTTCCTGTTCTTCCTGTTCTTCCTCAGCTGGCACTTCTTCTTCTTGCTCTTCTTCAACGGGCTGGTCCTCTTCTTCAGCGGGTTGTTCTTCTTCAACTGGAGGCTCTTCTGGTTCTTCCTGAGATGGAGTGTGAGCCGGAGTTTCAGGAAAGTTTGGACAACCTTCGTCTTCGGGCTCAGGTGCTATTTCAAGATAATTTAAATCAGGCACAGACAAATCCTGAATATCGTCATGAACGACTTCCGGTGCTTGACCGCATGCGAGGGTGAGAAATAAAGAAATGGTAATGATAGATTTTTTTAACATAAATACTCCGTTTAAATTAATTGGTTAGAGGATTGTGCAATAACAAATTCATAATCAGGGCAAACTTTTTTAAGGTGATTGACCTTGTGTTCTAATTGGTTCCTTTCTTCACTGCGCCAAAAAGAGCAATATATTATATTAGTGGTTAGAGAATATTCGCCATTGCCATAGCTCAGGCGTTGAAAGTTTTTATCATTCTTATGTTTTGCTTTAATGTATAAATTACCGATTGATGTCATTTTGTTTCCTTTCGTTTTAAAATATGCCCTATTATATCAACTTGATTGAAAAGATCAAGGAAAAAGAATCGTTTAAAATTAATAACTTACAGATAAAACGACATGCGAAAAAAACAGGTACTTACGCCTGTTTTCTACAGTTAAACTAAT
>Ga0098058_1000141_pt1 | contig 26028 bp, 31 predicted proteins | sample 19_taG_FD_75061 | JGI IMG/M metagenome (GOLD analysis project Ga0098058, IMG submission 75061) | Marine viral communities from the Subarctic Pacific Ocean - 19_ETSP_OMZ_AT15317 metaG | ecosystem: Environmental > Aquatic > Marine > Oceanic | place: Pacific Ocean | collected 2015-01-19 | reverse complement strand
TTGCAGCGCCTTCAAAAGTATCGAACTTGTTAGTAATTTGGAGAAGCTTGTCCATCTCCATGCCAGTAATCTTGCTGGTTCTCTGGAGATCCTTAAATACTCTCACGCCGTCATCGCCGAACTTGGCTAAACTTGGGCCGGCTGCGGCAAATTGCTGCGCCATTCGCGAAGGAGCAACGCCAATTTCCTGAGCATAAGAGGCCAGATCTTCTTGGAGCGCTGCGGTGTTCCGAGCCGACACTCCCATCATCTTTGTGGCAACTTGAGAACCCTTTGCCATGTCTTCCATAGAGATACCAAGCTTACTAAGTGTGGCAATAGTATTCTGCATGTCGACTCTTGTGTCTTCTGCTAAGAAAGTGAAATCTGTATAAGTTGTATATAAAGCCTGCGCAGCTTTGCTGGCATCCTCGGAAGTTACGCCAAATTGTCGCGTTTGTTCATATGTGGTTGTAACAGATTTTGCAAATTCGGCGCTAGCGCCTGTTGCGCGTCGGAAACTGTTTTCCATGTCTACAAGGCTGATAGCAATTCCCACAATGTTGTTCACCCAACTGGTAAGAATAGAATCGACGGCGGATGAAGCAAAAGCAGCGGCTGACACTTTTGCGGAGTTCTGAAGCGCCATGATTACACTTTGCATTCCGCCGACAAAGTTTTTGCTCTCTTTGAGCGACATTGCTTTGCCTAAAGCGGCGCCCAGTCCTGCGGCCGCATCCGCAGAGTCTTTAACGCTTGCCTTAAGCTGATCAATCTGCTTTGTCTTAAGATTAAGTAAAACAAGTTCTTTTTCTGCTTCTTTGATGCGCGCGAGTTTCTTCTTGTATATCTCTTCTGTCTCATTGAGTACTTTGAACTCTTCCTTCAACAAACGAATTTTGGTTTGTAGCGCCTGCTTGGCCTGTTCATGGGCTATAAGAGTAAATTCGACGGTCTTCTTGTTGTTTTTCGCAACTTCTGCATATTGAGCGGCGAGCTTTTGCTGTAATTCGAGATTTTCTTGTGTCGCTATTCGGCTCTTGTCCTGCAGCCCTAGGAGTTCGTGGAGTTTTTTCTCCTTCTGCTCGTCAAGCTGCAGCCCCCGCTCCTTAAGCTTAAGCTGCTCTTCAAGAAGATCTTTAAGTTGCTTTTCATTGTCCGGAGTTAATGGCACAAGTCTATCCTCGCATAACTTATACTTCTAATTAGTTTTACACAAAAAAAGGCAAAGCCTTTTGACTTTGCCTGAAAAATACTTTCATCTCATTCGGGGAGGTTGATTCTCTGCAGATAAAGTTTGATAATCGCCACTCTGTCCGCTGTTAGCCCTTTCGATGGCTTCCTTCTCGTCTTTTAGCTGCTTCATCAATCTCTTGACAAACCACATACGGAGACCAACTGGCAAATTATAAGCCTCTACGAACGACCATCCTCCCGAATATTTCAGGAAGAAGAACTGTTCGTAAACGCTCTCCATATAATCACCGGTCAGGCCAAAAAAAGTCCGCCGAGAGCGGTACCTCCATGTCCTGTTCGTGGGCACATTCAGAACACTCAAAGGTCTGAGTCAAATCAACATTTGGAGCCGCAAGACGATACGCCAATCTCAAGTGTCGTGAATCCATAGAAGGAATGTTGTCAACCAAATACTTTCTGGTCTGGGCGGATGTGTCACCATTGACAGCTACTATCATATTCGCCAACTGGCGCGTGACGTTGTTCTCAAGACCCTTGTTGCCTTTCGGCTTATTCTTGAGCATTTCCATTAACATCTTTTCATCGCGGCCGGTGAACAATCTAAACGTTGCAGTCACTTGCATCTTGGGCAATACGACATCAAACGTTCCATCCTCGTTATTCGTGATATCTAATTGCTCCGTTTGATCGCCCGTATAGGTTGTGGGCTCTTCAAGATTGAAAGTATATTCTTGCCGTGTCTGACATGACGGGCACACAACCGTTGTTTCATATGCTGGACCATATCCTGAAATTCTCGCTGCAATAATAATAGCGTTTCTATCGCCTACTAAAAGCGAATCAGGATTGATACTTTTATCGACAATCAAATTCTTAATTACCCGGTCAAGCGCAGTGCCTTTCTTGAGAAGGGATCTCGACGTAAGAATATCCTCTTCCTTCGCAGTCATGTGCCTTAGTTCGATAGTGTCATGACCGTACAAAGGGTGTGTTTCGGAATAATATCGCCCACCCGAAGGGAGATCGATTATATCCGTGGGAACCACAAAAGAGAAGGGCTCCCCCGTGTTCTGCTGAACGACTGGCGCGGGGGTGTCGACATTTTGCGTTTGCGCACCCACGCGATCTCTATTTCTTGACAATATACACCTCGTTGTATTTATCTATTATATATCAAATGACCAATTTGTTAAGCGCTAACTTGCTAAGTCCGCGCCCTAAGCGCCGGGCTCGTCGGTGGCGCCGAAGTGTCCGCCACCGGAGGCATCAGACAGGGCAGCCCAATCATATTTAAGCGTCAAGGTGAGTTCGGTCAAATCGTCGGCGCCGTATTCTAAGTCTCCAAACTTCATTTCTGTAATTATGGCATTCTTTAAAACCCAAGATTCAATTGGCGCGCCTTCGCCGTTTAACTGTGCAATTGTAACCGTACCCACGGCAGCACCCAAACTAGATTTAGTCATAGTGGTAAGGCCGGCTGACGAGGCCGGGACCGCATATTTAGCAGCTTCCATCAACGAACCAAAGCTAGAGGCGACGTCGGGGTCTTGAGGATCGACCAAGGTTAAGGTGACATCTTGCCACGAAACGGTGCCTGGATAATAGAACGTATGATTAAGATATTTATGTTCAGTTGTGGCAATCTGAAAAGAGGGCTTCGTTACCGTCTTGGCATACCAAACTTCATTAGAGTTGGCATCCGTCGCCACCAGACCAGTCATACTTACCGTAAATCTAAACTTCCTCTTGGGATCTTTAAGCGCGGTGGTACCATTAAAATCGCTACTCCAGAAATCAGCCATGATAAATATTCTCCTTCTTATCCACTATTAAGTAGTAAGTTTGTTTCTTTTTAATCATCGAAAGAGGCTCCTGTGGACATAATCACAAAGTCAATTGCAATATACTCAATTGCGCGCGCCGGCTTGACCAAGATCTTCGCATAAAGAATGTTTTGGTCAATCAAATCAGGTGTCGTTGTGGTCTCATCCAAGATAAGGCGATAGTCAACAATACCATAGTTAGTCTGTGTGTTCGACAGAAGCGGCTCAATAAGTCCCTTGAAGTTGTTCCAAGTTGCCTGGACATTCTGCTCAAAGAGAACTCGGTTGGCCAGAATGGAAATCTGCTTCTTGAGGTAAATCACAAGCCTACGCACATTAATACGGTCAAGTGCCGATTGACGTTCCTGTAGCGTCTTCTGTCCGAATACCACAATCCCCGTGTTGGGGAACGAAGCAATCGGATTAATCCGGTTAGAATATAACGTATCGCGGTTATCCGAAGTCAGACGTTCTGTGACGTTTGTAATCGGAATACCAGCGGCGCCGTCAGTCAAGCCGCCTCGATTAAACCCAGCAGGGGCAAACCAAATCTGCGATTTAGCTTCCGAACTACCGAGGACTCCCAGCATTGCAACTGTGGGTGGAATCCAAAGCATGCGTCCGTTATGCGAATCGCGAGTTTGGACCCAGGGATAGAAAGTGGCGCCATAGCTGGAGTCGATTCTTCTATTTCTCAGGGAATTCGATGCAGCTTGTGGCGTCGTACCTAAACGCTGAGCCTTCGTATTGTAATAAGCCTCGTGCGACGGGATATATACACTCGGAAGGTCAATGAGTGCCAAGGCATCTCCTCGATCCTCGCAGACGCTAATCATATGTTCCGTCAAATTGTTCTGCGTTAAGCCCGGCGCCGTTAACACATTCATGTTAATGAACTCGGGATCCGCCACAGTATCAATGGCGCGGCGGAAAGTATTATAAATGTAGTTAGTATCTTCTGTATCAGTCGAAGCCATCCCATTGTTATAAGTCGGGTCTGGCTTAAAGATATTCCAACCATCATAGCCTCCCCAGAAGGGCGCCGTAAACTTGTCATATCCGGCGTTCAACATGTTAACATAAGAACTAGTGGTTACCGATAAGCTAGAGGCGCGGGAGCCGGACTCGTAGAAGTACGTACCATTTCCAACTCGGACATTATCCAAAGAGAACACATACGACCAAGCATTAACGCCGGTGGCGCCGGCGACAGCGAGTGGCGCGCTCTGGCCCGGAACCGGGTCGCCGGGGAAGGATGCATACAGCAGACGTTTCCAGTCTCCGAAGCTTGCATCGGCTCTCGTACTACCCGATGTTCTAGTATTCTGGAATCCAAAGTATGCCTTGGTAGGATCGCTAAGTCCGCCATCCGATGCAGAATGACGAAGTCGATCTACTGGCCAGTAAAGGCTAGCCGAAAGAACAGCACCCTGAGCCCCACTCATCCATTGGCTTTGGTTAGTCGCAGCAGCAGCCGGTGTTTTGGACGCCTTGGCAATTGAGCCACTATAGGTAATAAAAACACCCTGCGGTCCATCTGCAGTTGTACCGGAGCCCGAAACAATCGGCTTAAACGTTGGCGGTCCGAAATATCCAAACGGAAGTAACAGAGGATCAGAGGCGCCGGCTTCAACATCCTCATTCATCTCAACATATACAAAGTCCGACCTATTGGCATATTCGCCATACTGCTTAAGCCTTCTCTGGTTAGAGTCCCAACTCCAATATCTATCACCAATTATGCGACCAATAAAGTTGGGGTCGACTGGGTCTAATGTACAGCCATCGAATCTCTCTACCACCTCGGGGCGGTTATCGCTATCAAGGAAGCTTCTAAGAACCACCGAGAATGTTCCATATTCGCTAGTTGTCGTAGTAGACCGTCTAATCTTTTCAATAGATACTTTCAAATTCCTATTCAGCCACTCACCATGGCCGCGGCCCTTAAGTCGGAACAGCTTCGTCATACCTGCGGGCTTGTAAGAGCCAGGGTCGCCGGACAGATCCTGTCCGATAAACCAACCAGCGACAGCCTCTCTCGAAGCTTGCTTAACATCCGCCACAGTTGTTGTAGAGCCGCTTAGCTGCACTCCATAAATAACACCCTGCATGGCCTGACTCGTCAGCGAAGAGCCGCTCACCATATAATTGCGAACGTTCCCCTCAAAACTTTCTCCCAAAACAATTGCATCCGATGTGGGATAAAAGGTTCCTGAAGCGTTCAGGAGTTGCGGGTTAGTATTAAACCGCTTACGAATAAACGTCTCTGCCGAATCGTCAAATCCGAACTTAACCTTATGCTCCACCTCTGAACTGTCGGTATAAATAGCCGTAAAGATGCCGTTAGCATCCGAACCAATACACTGACATGTGCCGCGGCCATAAGTCAAGCCGAAAGTCGCATCGTTGCCTTGGCGCATCGCGCCGGTAAGCTCAAGAGAGCCCGAATTCATATAAAAAATTGCAGCAAGAATGCCAGCGCTAGCAAGCTCTGCATCCGCGCCAATAGTACCGCCGGGCGAACCAGGAGTAACTGACTGCGGAGGCTGAGTAAGATCGTTACTACTTCCGGAAGGGAAAACCCACAATCCGTAGGCACCTCCAGCCGTTGCTGTTGAAATACCAAGGTTCCCCATAAGGTTTGTCGTCTTCCATCCTGCACCAGCATTGCCGCCGGCTGTACCACCAGCTGACGTTTCCTGACCCAAAAGGCGCATATACGTGACCGGTGCGACACTAGAGGCCAAAAAGGCTTTTGCCGCGTATGTTCCATACATCGGAGACTGGAGATTTCCGTCTCTCCAGATATCGCCACCCCCATTTCCCGGGACAGATGTGCCAAAAGCTCCCACAAAATCAGAATACGACTCTACGACAATAGGCTGCATCGCGAGCCCTTTTCGGGAGCGACCAATTACTACGGGTCCAATCGCATCCGGCTGCTGGGGGATTTCGGAGTTATCAATTTCGTTGATAAACACCCCAGGAGATACAAATTTAAAATTACTTATGGGCATATTAGGTTCCTCTTCTAAAAAATAGGCTTAATTGAGCAGGCAATCATACTTTAAATAGTATTTTGGATTTCAAAAGTCTTCAGGAACTCCAATAAAATAAAACTTTGAGTTCAGGAAGTGAATTTGTAAAATCCCTCTTCATCTTCTATCACAAGCCCTTCTTGCGGAAACATGTATTCTATCACATTCTCGTCTACGCGCACAATATTTCTATCGTCATTGGTCCCTTCACCAATAAGATAACCCAAAACCCTAATTGTAATCTCAGAAGTGAAAAGGCGCGTATCTTCCCCCAAATTAGCTATATTGTTGTTATGAGTAAAGCCTTGATCTATAAAACCCTCGTACAAGTGTCCATTTCTACGCATTATGAAAGCATTAATTTGGCCAGTTCTTGTCATAAATGGCGCAATCAAATCATTCATTTGCTGTTGGTATTCGGTCTTGATGACGATCTTATAGTCCACATTAACATAAATCGGAATCGGAATACTCAATGTTTTAACCACTATTCTCTTGTTTACTCTCGGAGACCACTGTTGAAGAGACCCTGAAGTGTTTGTGCGTGTTCCGGCTGCAACAGCGAAGTTTCTCGTTTTATCCTCGACAATCTTCCTAGCAAGAACCATGCGGCCCGTGCGTCCATCGTGCTTATCTGAGTAAACCTGCGCTTGAAAACCGCCCTTTCGTGCGGGATCTTTGACTATGCCAGTTCTCTCAAGGCTGAGTATGGGCAACTTAAAGGCGCCTCCATCATCTCTAAGACTCTTGTTGTGTTTAACTTGATAAGCTCTTTCTGGCGCCTGCCACAGTAGAGGAACCTCTTTAAATCCTTCATTGGTGATGGCGCTTAACTTTAAATCATCCTTAATCCACCCCATGATGGCAGCATCAATGTTTTCGATATCAGAAGCCAGCATGCCAATTTCAGACAGTTGTAGATCAACGCCGCGCGGGATCAAGGCAAAGTCAAAATTATCAGGTAGCATCGAACATCCCCTTTCTCGCGCGCCTACAACGAGCCGAAATTTCAAATCCGTGCTGCACTTGTCCGAACAACTTCTTTTGCTCTGAGAGCTTCACTATCTCGTAATAATAGGCGCCGTACAACACAAAGTCTCCTTCTCTGACATACATATTCTGGTCTTCTTCTAAACGTCTTTTATGAAAATGAATATTGATTTCCCACGTTTTATCTACGCCAGCACTCTCAAGATAATCCGTTGAAAAATCTGTAAACTCAACGAGAGCATACACGCGAACGGGAGGCAAAAAAGTCTTTTCAATGGCTTCGCCATATAATGGATGAAAGTTCGTAGTTTCCAGATCAATAGGATAATACAAAATTTGTTGACCAATAATTTTTTCGATTAATTCGTCATTAACCTGCTTAACTAAATCTCTTTCCTTCTCTCCGAAGAAGAGAGGGGGAGGGGGAGCAGGCGGTCTTTTCCATTCGTTATCTGACATTAATCATGTTATCCTACAAATATAGGTAGTGGCGAGCCCTTAAATGCGGTCTCAGCAGCTTCGGTCATTTCCGCATCCTTCTTCACCAACTCCTGATATGTAATGCCATCAAGAATTTCCTTCAATTTCTCACGTAATGATTCCTGTTCTTCTTTCGCCTGAGAAAGCAGTTCGGAATGATTCAAGGTCACGCTTTCACCAGGAATCGGCATTGTCGTAAATTTGCCTCGAATTTGTCCCAACATTTCTTTACACAATGCTAACGCATATTTTCTAATCCATTGTTTGCCCATAGAGTTGATGTTTCCATAAGGTATATTATCAAATGGGAGCGTGTTAACGTTATTGATACCGAGTACTCCATCTTCGTATCTATCGTTAGTGTCCCATGGATTAATCAGATCTACAAAGAAATCAACCCAAATACGATCCAGCGGTCCCAAGCCCCAATAACTTGGCATAGGATAGAGTCGGAGGAAATTGTCTTTAATCTCATACGAATAGTGAGAAGTTCTAGTATAAAGCGAGTCTTCATACATAATTGCTTGCATCTTGTTCTGCCATGTTGGAATGATCTCGAATGTAGAATCATCAGAGAATTGCCCATATGTCGAATAGTTGCCGACCACTCCTACGCCGCCGTAATAGCCATAGAATCGCCACATGGCGCGTGGCGATCTGTAATACACGCGCGTAATAATGACTCTCTTATTCTCCACCGCGGCGCTAAAGTCCACGGGCCGGCCGGCATCATCGGTTCCAGTTGAAGACGCGGCTTCGATAATGGTCTGAAGGTCATAATCTTGTTGGTCAGTACCCGGCGAGAAAGATGCCGAATAGATGCGCTCAGTGCCGCCGAAGCCGGCGGCTGTCGATACTGCATCGCCAATCTTTCGAGCCTGAGCATATTGAAATTTGGGATATCGAAGCTCAACGTTAGATCCGCTCAAAGAATCTCCAACGATAAGATTGCCCAGATGATCAAACGTTCCAGTGGCGGCCCCCAAAGAGGCGGCTAAGACATTCTTTCCTTGATGAAGGTTGACAATATAAGAATACTCTAAGACCGCCTCTTCGTAGGCGGCATAAACGTTTGCCGGCGTAAGCTCGATATCTACAACATCGCCGCCAAGTTTTTTGTATACATAATCTACCTGCGTAGCGGCACCAGTTAAAAACGCCTGCGAGCCGGTGTACATACCAAAAGGAACGCCGGCTGCAACCTTGCCAGCACTTCCAGTAGATGTAAGCACAATTGTACTAGTTCGGGATATTGGAGCTAATTCTTGAGGCATGAAGTAAAATTCCTTAAATCTATTTTAAATAGTTTTCTTTAATAGAAAACCCCCACCGAAACCGGAAGGGGTTCTAAATAGCAGCTTATAAAATACTTTTTAATCTTCTTTCTTGGTTTTTTTGGAAACACTCTTGCGAAGCGGCCTTTTCTTTGCCTTTTCTTTCACCACCTCTTCGGTGACCACGGGAACAGTAGCCTCTTCCACAACGGGAGTCGCGGCAGCCGCGGCTGCAGCCTCTCTTCTGTGGCGGTTCTTTAGCCACAATCTTCTTCTTGGGTTCATTTTGCTTCTCCTTATTACAAATGTCTTAATAAATAGTTATTACTTTACGAAAACGAAATTGGTTTTCTACCAGTAAATAGTAAAATTAATGTTAAACCTTCTTTTTAAATTATCTCATCGACAACTATATCCCCAAACAAAAACCCCCCGCCGAAGCGGGGGGAGTTTGCAGTTAGTTATTTAACTATCGACTCAAGCGCCGGACTGTCCGAGAAGACCCTGCACGATAACAAGACCGTACAAGTCAGGACGAACCATCTTCTTGGCGTAACGAGTCATCACGCCCTTGCGGGGCACGAAGTCTTCAGGGCCAAAGATGGTGGGGGTGGTCTGCAGCGGCACATAAGGTGCGTATACATACCCACTCTCAAGGAAGCTGGAACCACGACGACCGACAAGGAGGACATTGCGGAGGAAGTAAGGATCGACGATAACGTCGAACTTCTTACTCAGCGAGCCAACCTTGACAGCACCAATCGATCCAGTCTCATCGTCAGCGGTAACGCTTGCACGGAACCCAGCGGTGAACTCAAGAAGGTTTGCAACTTCAGGCGAACACACGACGAAGTTAGCACCCCCTCTGAGAGTCTTACGATGAATCTGCGCGGACACATCATTGATGGTCTCTGCAAGAGTCTCGTACCACTCACTGACAGTACCTGTGAAGTCGGGAGCCGCAGAGCTTGCACCAATTTCGGCGCCAGTCTCGCGGTTCACGAAGAGACCGGGAGAACGGGACCAGTAATAAGTGGCTGCAGTAGCACCAGTAACGAGGTCCGCAAGGATCTCGCGATCAATCTCAAGAGCAATCTGCTCAGAGAGAATGCTGGTAAGCTCGACTTCAGCATCAAGGTTGTGATAGGCGTTTAAGTCCTGTCCCAACTCTGGCGTCCACTTAGCCTTGAGCTTCTTGGTAACCGCAGTGATAGCCACGGAATCGACCTTAATGTCGATCTCGGGGATGTTCTGCTGGTTTTCAAGTCCCCACTCAGTCTGACCAACAATCGAACCAAGAGCACCGCCCGATGTAAGATCATCAGTCTGTGCCCACGAAACGGTGTTCCAACTAGCCGTAAGAGCGCCGACAACAAAGTCCGAAAGCTCCTTGGGAAGATTGGGGCAAGCGCCATCACTACCCGTACTTGCGAAGACAAGCTTCAGGCGGGGAGTACCAGAGCCACTAACGATTTCAGTATGACGACGAATGAGTCGCGCAGTCGCGACGGCAGAGCCGGCAGTACCAGTGGTAGCACCAGTCTTCAGGATACCATTTCCGAGAGAACACGAAACGTTAAACGCCTGTGGTCCATCGATGTTGACCTGATCAAGACCCGACTTCAACACTGTGACGACTGCAATGCAAGTAGAACCAGAAACGAAATCCGGATCCCATCCCGCAGCCTTATTAAGAACAGAGCCGGAACTTTCCTGAGTTCCGAAGATGCCATAAGGTCCTGCGGCTGGAGTAAGCGTAAGGCCGTCCGCTGCGCCCGAACCAGTCGGAGACGAATAACCTGCATTAAGGTTATAAGGTCCGCCAGCGAGACCAACACCAGCGTAATCTAGGTCAACACCACCAGTAATCTGGGAGCCAACCACGTTACCACCGTAGAACGAGCCGGACCACTTGTAACCCAAACGGGAATACATGTCATCCACACCGTCACCGGTGTCTCGACTAATGGTAAAGTCGAGGAAGAAGATGAGACCCGCTGGGAGACTCATCGGCTGAACGCTAACGAGATCGTTTGCGATCAGGCCAGCAAAAACACGGCGAACGATGGGGAACGCGACGGCTGCAAAACCCTCAACATCACCACCAGCCATTGTGCTGGACTCACGGAGAAGCTCCTTGGCCTGATTCTCAAGCAGACGAGCCATGCTCTGACGCGAGCGACCGTCCTTAAGACCCTCTAATAGACCTGTCTTCTCCCACTTTGTTAACAATGCGTGGCCTTCGGCCCGCATATCACGATTGACAACACCTTCGGTCAATCTTTCAATAATACTAGACATTTAGATATACCTCCTATTTTAATTGATACCTGCTAGTCTGCGCATCCGCTCAGCGAATACGTCAGTGGGGTGCGCTTTCTCTTTACGAGTAGCGCGAATCACAGAAGAAGGACGAGAAATAGCTTCGCTCAGGGTTTTTGGTCCACGCGGGGGCGTAGACACCACTGTGCTTTGAAGCGTATTATAAATTGTCTTTGCTTCGGTGACTGAATCGGACTTTGAAATAGCTTCGACAATCTTAGTTTTTTGCCGCTCATTCAAGGAGGTATTTCTCAATACCCGATTCGTATAAAGCAAGCGCGCGTTCGAAAGGTTTACATTCTGCAATGTTTCCTTAAGTTCGCTAGTCACTCGCTCGTATTGCGAAAGTCGCTCTTTGAGTTGTTTATTCTCGAAAACTAACTCTTCTTGAGCTTTCTTCATAATATCTAATTCATCTTGTATATCGGTGCTACGGCGCTGAGCTAAAGCTTTTTGAAGCTCCCACTTCATGCTCTCGGACGAACGTCCTGCCCAACCGGACAACGAAGCACTCATATCAACTGTAAGTTTCTCAACGATGTCATTAATCAATTCATCGGAGATTTCGATTTCTTCATTTTCGTTTTCGGAGATTGTTGTGGCACCATATTTGCCAACCGCAGCAACAATTGCTTCGCTAGTCATGCCCGGCTGGTTCCATCGCCACGACCCATATCGAGGGGGCCGCGCGGAGACCCCGGCTTGCTGCGACGACGAACCCTTGCTGCGCCGCGAAGGTTCCTCGTCGTCGTCCTTCTGCCGCGAAGGTTCCTCGTCGTCGTCCTTCTGCCGCGTACGCCGTCCTCGCCGGGACAGTGTGCCTTCAGGGTCGGTGGGCCCGATGAAAGTCCCCGCCTCTTCAACATTCTCTTCTTCTTCCATCATTTCTTCAGGAGGAAGCTCTTCCTCTTCTTCTAACATGGTGGCAAGTTCATCTTCGTTAAATTCTAAATCTTCATCAATTTCTGCTTGGAGAGCTTTGACGGATTCGCGGAGGGCGCCAAGGTCGAGGGTAACTTCGACACGCTCGCCTTCGGCCGGGATGTTCTTAAGGTTTTTGCCGTTCATTTTGTTAGCATCGTCCGTGGCCGCATAGGGAACGTCTTCAACATCTTCTTCTAACGATTCGTCAGGAGCGCCCGCCGCTACATCGGTCGGTGCTGTATCTACTCCCAAACCTTCTAAATCTTCATCACCAATGGCAGGGGGTGCGCCAGGGGGCAGACCCAAATCTGCATCCGCAAACTCATCCTGCTCTAAAAGCTGTTGCAGAGATTCGCGAACTTCATCCGCGTACTTATCAATAACTGCCGATTCGGCATTTTTAAGCGCCGCTTCGCGCAATGCCTTGGCATCCACAATAGCCTCTTTCAGTAAATTTGACATACAGTTCTCCTAAAAACAGCTTTTCAAAATAAATAGTTCCTTATATTTCGAAAAGAACCGTTCTTTTCTCTAATAATCAGAAGACGAACCAATTGCTGCCATTAGAATAAAGGCTAATTGCCGGAAACGATCCGGTCATCGTATATGAAACTGCATTATCAATGTAACTAGAGTCTAGTGATCCGGTGACCACAACACTGCCAGTAGCACGACCAGGATATTCATCCTTTATTGTAAGAACGCGGCCCGCATTAGAGCTAGATGGCCCGGGCAACGTAATAGTAACGGTGTTTGGTTCAGCCACACCAATAATATAATCAGCAGACTGTACCGTGTAAGCACTAGCAACTACCTGATAATAATTGCCACCAAAGCCACGAACCCTAACAGACTCGTCATGAGCGGATGCGCTTAAAATATACTTATCCGTACCCCAACTGGTCTTGGTAACAGTTAAGCTACCAGTACGAATATGTACATCATCATTCGTATCACCAAAGAAGGTAGATCCGGTGGCCCCGATCTGTGTAATGTCTTCGATATGATAACTGCTCGCAGAAATAGCACCCGTTACTATCAGCGTACCAGTTAAATATAAGGTATGTTCGCTCCGGCCAGCAGTCAACGAACCAGTATAATAGGTGAGATATGCAGACCCAGTGGTGGCGCCGCCCGATTCGGTAACGAATTGAATAGAATGGGCTGGACCGGCAGACCCAGAACCGTCCGTGCCAGCACAATCAACATATGCCCATCCAAAACTAGCCATGGGCTTAACCTACTCCTGACGAACCTGACCAGTTGTCGCCGGCGATACCGTACGTCCGAATTGAAGGAATAGCTGTAAGTCCGGCGATAACGTGGACGTCATTAGAGCCAAATAGCCAAATTTCCGAAACCTTTAATTCTAAAATACCGCTCGACCCCGGACCAGTAGAGCCAGAAGCTGGAATGAGAATATGATTGAAGCCGCCATAGCCATCATAGGCATTTCCTCTTATTCCGTTCGCAGAAAAGCCTAGACGCAGGTCTTGCCCTGCGTCATAGGTATAAACCTGCAGCCACCTAGTAACTTGAGGAAATGATACCTTGGTGCCCGCAGCATCCGTTGCATTGATTGCACCAGTCACAAAGGGCTCGCCGCTCGACTGATAAGAGCCAACGTTATTTAATCCGGGTGCTATGTTCCATGGATTGTGTGCCATTATAAATCTCCTAATTTTTTCATTATCACAAATAAATAGTCACTTATTATTTCTACAGCGCCTTTCTTGTGCTCTTTGGCGCTTTCTTTCTTCTCGTAATCTCATTCGCTCAGACTTGCGTCGTTTCTCGCGACGGGCGTCGGCCGGCTTTGTATAATATCGACGCTCTCTAACTTGTTCAACTATTCTTTCCTTCTTCGTCTTCTTAATAAACCTTCTAATCATTTTCTCGACATTGCCGCCGCAGTGCTTAACGTTTACCGATACATGTGTTGGCTTTTTCATTTGATTGCCTTCCAAATCTGAGAAACGCCGCCCATCAATGAACTAATATCGACTCCTGAATCACCTGGATTTCCCAAGTCGACGCTGCCGGGTTTTGGCTCTGCTGGGGCGTTGGCGGGGTCGACACCCTCAAAGACGTTAACGCCATTATAAGCATCTGTTCCAATTGCATCCATTAACCTTTTACGATGTTCACTAAGCCTGCTCTTCGAATCCTTGATTTGCCTCTTCATCTGATGATTCTCATTGAATAGCTTCTTGTCCTTGGTCGGTGGAACTTGTGTGCTCTCGACCATTAAATTGCCCTGCATCCCTCGGGCCACTTCCGAAACAATGGAAGATAAGTGTCCCTCTTCAATAAGAACTTCGTGGATGCACTCTTTAACAAGCGGCTTAATTAAATCTTTAAGATCTGACTTTTTCATTTATTATCCTTTGATGATTCCTGCTATTTTTTTGCCATCTGCGGCGTCGAGGTCCACGACGAGGCGAAGCCTTGGTGAAGGGCGCCTTTGCCTTTCAATTTCTCTAACGATTCGGGAGAGGCTGCGCTCGGGTCAACAGGAGAAACTTCGGAGGACTTTTCGTCACTTGTAGAGGCGGGTGCTTTTTTGTTTTCATCACCCCCCCCTAAAGAAGCATCGACTGCGCGCAGGCCCAGATCATAATATTTTACAAAATTAAACAAAGGTGCCTTCATGGGCCCAAAGGTACCAGTTCTTTCGGTCTCCTTCCACGCTCTTCTAAGTTGGAGCGCCAAGGATCCTTCAAAATAAGCCATGATGCTCTTGGCAGCTAATCCATATTTTCCGCTACTAATAAACCCTTCAATATCTTTGGCTTTCACTTTGGCTTCTTGAAGGTTTCGAAGAACAAGCTTGCTATATTCTACCATATCTTCAGAATCTACATCGCCGGCGAGGAGAAGCTTGGCGTTCTCATAGGCCGTTTTTTTAGTTCTGTCTTCTAAATAATCTGACAATCTCTCGATCTCTTTATCATCGGCACTGGGTGCGGTTCCTTTCTTCTTTTTGGGGGCGGATACACCGGAGGGAGGAGGTTTTAATTTCGTTGGCGTTCCCGTAAATCCCCGGGCCCACTCTGAAGCACGTTCTTTCAAAAAAGAGCGCCAAGAATCAGTCAAGTCCTTTTGTTCGTTGAAAGAAGACCAATCACTCATCGCCCAGGGCCTCATTTAACAATCTGTTAATACGGTCTGCTTTGGTGAATACTTGGTTGTTGTAATCTTTGGCTTCTTTCATCATGAAGGCGCCGGGAGTAGAGGGCTCAGAGACGAAATCAAAGCAGATCAGCTGAAAGTCTTCCTCTACGGTTGTTTGTCCGTTGGCTTCTGTAACAGAACCCATTCCTCTCGATGAAATACCGAGAGTAACGCCGCTCTCGACAAGAGAACGCAAAATTTTACCGGAAGGAGTATCGAGCACTTTAGCTTTGCCCATCACACTCTTGCCGTCCCACCACACTTCTGTAATCATGTGTGAGGCGTTCTTGAGATTGATGACGGAATCTTCGGGATGATCGAGTTCGCCCAAAGCTCTGCATTCTTTAACAAGCTTCTGATAGTTCTTCATTTCTTTCATCAGAACATCATACGGATAGACGCGTCCGTTACCGTTAACTGTGTCAGCGATCTGCATAATACCAGAAAGGATCATGCCGCCGGCGGCGATGTACTGCTTTTCCTGCTCGGTAAGGAGATCCTTGCAGACTCCTCCCTCGCACAGTGCATAATATTCTCTTAGTACTTTCTTGCCCATTGTTTAGTCCTTTAAGGTGCGGGCGCTACCCGCGTGAGTATACAGCCATTTTTGCAAAGCCTAACCGGCTGAAGCATCCACTTCTTGGTCCATGTTGTGTTCACTTGAAATCTCCATAGTTTGTACGTGCTTAATTCCCCTGTCTCCGAAAACCATGTTAAGAACGTAAGACGTTCCTGACGACAGCCACCCAAGAAGAAAGAAGTTGATTGCAGTTACATCAAAATTAAATAGTTCTGTGAATGGAGAAAGAAGCATTAAAAACCAACCAACGTGAAAACCCATGCACATTGGGCAATGAAATACTTTTCCATATCCTGCGAAGCCGTCTTTGGCGGGACGCCAGCGTTTTAACAAAGGCTGGTCGCTGTAAACTAAAATTTGTGTAAGGCCGTAGGCCGCTAATATAAAATATAATAAATCCATATTATCTTTTCATCTCAATCGCAGAAGCATCTGATTGCTTATATGATGTCTTTTCATTAACCCAATCTATTAAGTGCTTAGTTAAATCTGGAACTGGTATATCTTGCTCTTTGCTCAGCGCGGTAGTATAAAGATCTTTTATTACATCAAAGATATCAGAATCAGCATAATATCGTTGTTCAATATTATCACTGATCATATCTAGGGTTTCATCATCAATACAAAAAAGGTTCATCAGTTGTCTAATCTCAGTTTTATTTTGATTTATTTTCTTGTTCCAACTAGCGCTAATTAAATTCGCAGTCAGTGCCGCGGCGGCCGAGATAAGGCCAGCTATCAATACGCTCCCACCCCCCGTAGCGGGTGCAGTAAAAGCGGCGACAGCACCTAATATAGCTGTTATATTCTCTACCTTGTCGAGTCTTTTACTAACATCACTTCCTAATTTCTGTGATAAATCTTGGATGGCTTGAGCTTTTTGCCTCTCATCATCAATAGTCCCAACGAGGCCGAGAGCGATATCTTGCAAAGTATATGCGTTAGTTGGACAATCTGACCATTGTTCATTCAAGTAACCATCCCACCTTTCCAATATCAATTTCATTTCAGACATGGGCAACCTCTACATCGTATACAAGTAGGTCAGCGCATATGGATCTCGAATAAAGCCCTTGCGAATTGAACCCTGCTTGACGGCCTGTGGAACTTCTCCAAGCTCCGTAGAGTCTTCCTTATCCGGGTCAATAAATTCATCATCACTCATCGAAATGATTGCCTCGGTGGCCTCAAAATAAGGACGCTCCTCATCAATAAAGTTTGAAATATTGAGAAGTACCATCTTGCCTGTGCTCATGGTCTCACTTTTGGATTCTTCCATGGTGGCTTCCAGGGCACCATAAAAAGATCCAGCCTGGATTGATTCGGGAATAACGACGCCACGTTTGCGCAGAAAAGTGAACAATCTATTTTGCGCGCCATAAACATAGTCCGACATTATCTCTTTTGGAAAAGCGATTACTTTATTCTGAGTAGTAGACAATACAATGTCCATATCGCCATGATCGAAAATCATAAGATCTCCGCTTAAACTTTTGCGGATATCCATCTCCAGGGTGACTAACTTCTGATTAGCCTTTTCGCCAACTCTAATCGTTATTGCCATCGCTATATATTTCCTTTACTAAGGCTTGCGTCTTAAGTACTGTAAAGAGAACTTCTTCGCTAATATCTTTTTTAGCAAAATCCTCTAAGCGCTCAATAAGCTTATTTGTCTTGGCCAGCATATCGACATCAGTTTTAATCTCTTCCTCTATCGCTGCTTTAGATAATTGTGCCTTGAGGCGGCCGATTTCTTCGTTGAGAAAACATTTTAATTCTAAAGCATTATCAGAAAAAGACGAAATATATCGAACCAATAAATCTTTTTGTTCTTCCAGCAGTTCGCCTTCGTATTTGGTATTAAATTTTTCAACAAACGTTTTAAAAAGAATATTGTCCACATTCACTCCAAGTTCTTTCTGCGAAATATTCTTTGACATTCCAATGATAATTTCATTTTCTAAAATAACTCTATTTTTGGGAGAAGTTTTGGAAGAAAAAATCTGGTCGATTGTTGCCAAGGCTTTATAATTTACTACAAAATTGTTAAACACATCGGAACTCAATTTCTTGTTAATATCATGAATAAGCTCTGTCTGTTGCTTAAAAAGCCCATGAGGATCGATCATGCTATGTTGAATTCTAACTTCTTTGAAAATCTTTTCTGACATATTCTTGCTAAAATTTTGGTTTTCGTACAAAGAACGATAGCAATCTAAATCGCGCCTAAGCAAGCTATCCCCGTGAAAATGCTTTTTAATAATGGAAACAGCTTTATTCTTTCTTCCGTGGTCGTTTTTCAATATGGCGACGGTTGCCTCTCTCACAAGGGCCTCGTATACAAAGGCTGTATTCCTTTTTTTATTGTGCTTTATTCTCATTCTTTTGCTCCAATAACCCGTTATCTTTATTCTCTAAATCTTCCAATAGCGCGCGGACAGATTGGCTAACTTCAAATAGTTTGTCCTCTTCTGTTTTTTCCCTCAATCTATAAATAGATTGCTCGTCCTCATAAATACCAACATTCGCCCCAATTGGTTTTGCGAGGTTGCCGATATCGGCTGCGCCCGGGAAGACATTACGAATACCAGAACTATCCCTTTGTCCTGCTTTGGCTTTCAGAGAGCGCGAGCGGGGCCCCGTACCAGATCGTTTATCATTTCGACCATTCTTGGCCAGATATGTTCCCTTTCGGTACTTGCGCATATCGCGACTACCAGGGGGCACCGCTAAAAGAGAAGACTCTCCTTCGGCGCCGGCTTCGGGTGCCGCTTCGCCTCCCAAAGCAGCAGCCGCTTCGCCGCCGGCTTCTTCTGCCGGTATTTCCAGCGGTCCTCCACCAAGTTCTCCACCAAGTTCTCCACCGAGTTCTCCACCGAGTTCTCCACCACCCAATGCGGCGCCGGCGCCCATAGCCGCTGCAGCTTCCGCTACGGCCTGAAGGGCTGCATCATGTTTGCGGTCATAATACATTTCGCGCTGATTGCGCTGGAATTCTTCGTGAGACATTCCAAAGACGTTCTCAGTAACCCAACGACGCGAGAAATAGCCTTCGGTTGCGGACGCAGCAATATCAAACTTCTGCTTCCAATGTTCTAACTCTTGAAGCTCGGCGATCTTCGACGGATTATTGAGAGCTAAACTAAAGCTCAACAAATCATCACCTCTAAAGCCAAGCGTATAAAGATGAATAATGCCGATCTTTGTAAGCTCTGCGATGATAACGCGCTGAAGTCTTTGTACTGTTCTCGCGAACCGAATGTCTTTCTGCGCGAGAGTTGTCTTGTCTTCTGCGGCTTCTTCTCCCATAGAAAGATATGCGGCAGGAATCTTAAGAGCCGAGAATAGCTTATCGCGAAGATATTTAATATCATCAATAGCTGTGATATTTTGGGCTCCGACTAACGATTGAATATCCGTAACAGATCCAGCGCGAACGGGAATAAAATAATCCTCTTCGATGCTCATTGGATTATAGCGTAGGTCTACACGGCCAGTTGATGGATCAACTACAGAATGCCGCTTGAGTTGCGTCACAACCTTCTGCATGTATTGCTCGACATCTTGCGGCGGAATCGCGCCGACGTCAATCTTAAACACCCGGCGCTCCGAAGAACGAACAACACGGTAAGCCATCATTGCATCTTCCATCAATGTGAGTTGGCGCCAAATGCGTCGTGCGGGCTCCAAAATGGAAGTTCCATAGGGCGCATACTTGTCATTGCCCAAAACACGGAAATGGCACAACTGCCAATTCTCGAATGTCATTCCGGCAGAATTCCATTGATATTGAACATAATTGGGGTTTGTGGAATCTTTTCCTTCAAGTCTTTCAATCTCCTGTGGGGGGATTGCGATGACAGACTTTACGCCGTACTTGTCATCAATATCCAAATACAGAAAGAAATCTCCATACTTACACATGGTTCGCCCCCATCCAAATAAGTTATACTGAACGTTCAGAACCTGATCAAACAAAATTGTGAGAACTGCTTTAATCTCCTCGTTGGAGCATCTTACGTTTAGCATCGGACGAAGATCCGAATGAGTAGTCATCTCGTCGGCATAGATATCTAATGTAGAAGCAATCTCCGGAGTATACTCCATCTGATCAAAATCGACATATCGTTCAGTTCTGCGCTGATTTGAAATTGCATCTGTGGCTATTACATCTAGCGGATTATAAAGAGACTTCTTAAACTGTTGTCCCGACGCTGATTTAAACCTAGAAGCAAACTTGTCTAAATGTTGTCTTCTAATTCTCCGACCGGATTGTGATCTGTAATTGATGATGGGACCGGAAAACAACCGAGTCAGCGCCTTATAAAGCTGTGACTGGCTGTTCGCTGGGTTCTTTCCGTTTCGTCTATTGGGGGGCATTTATTTTCTCACTTTATAATCCATTTAAATTGTTCGTACATTTTTTCCGCTTCGCCTTTTTGATCAAGAATATTATCCTGTCGATAGCCATGCTGTCCTTTGATCTGAGTGCTGATCGTTGTTGTCGAAGTAATAATTGAATCTGCAAAAGCTTTCTGATAGTTCAAATCTCGCGCATTTGCTTGAAGCGCCGTGTCGCGTACCCAACATGCAATTGCCAGGGCCATGACCAAATCGTCATGGTAACCCCTCATTGCTTGTGGTTTTCCATTTTTCCAAATAAAAGTTTTCATTTCATTAACGGTACGAGTTGAATATAATTTAATTAGTTTGTTTCTTATAAACTCTTCCAATTTCGCGATTATAAGGGGACGAGTCTTCATGCTCGTAGAAAAGCCTGGGACTGAAGATGTTCCAATTTCAGCTTGACGCTGCTCAATATATTCATGTGTTGACTTAACCGAAAAATATAAATTAGGATATGCATATTCTATCAGTTTATCAAGAACTGTGTAGCCAATATTGTTGTTTTCGACCACCAACATGCAACCGCCAAACTCTCGACCGGTTTGATTCAGTATATTGGCAAACATATCGGGGCTTGGCTTTCCTTGATATTCTCCAACGCATTCCAAAGTCTCTAGTTTGATGATATGAAATGTAGAAAAGTCCTGGCCGTCGCCGCGAGCAACATCCGCCACCATTAAATAAGTGCAACTGGGATCATATTCTTCCCAAATCCAGAAGTTGCGGTCGAAACCGGTGCGATATTTGGGCTCTTTAACACAAGACAGAAGCCAACGCATATCATCTCCATCAATTACAGTTTCTCCGGATGTATTGAAATTGCATTCTAACTCCTGGGCGATTTGACGCTTAGACATGTTCCTAGTTTCTTTCTTATACCATTCTTTATCGCGATCTGGGTGTACATCCCACATCAAAGTGGTTAAATTAAAGTTATTTGCTCCCGCTTCGGCATCTGCGCATGCCTTATGAAACCAATTTCCCACCCCATTAGGAGTAGAAAGCGCGATACAGCGACCACCGGTTGATAGTGTTGGATATAGTCCAGTCCACAATTCATCTAAACCTTCGATGTGTGCGGCCTCATCCAGAACCAAAAGCGACAGTGCCTCCGAACGACCAGCATCGCCGGAAGTAGAGGCGGCTTTAATCGAAGAGCCGTTGGAAAGAATAAAAGAAGTTCTGTTATCAATATCAATACTTGCGATACGGATCCAGTCAGGAAGGTTTTTCATAATCTTCTTAACCTTTCCAACTAAGTTTCCAGCAGTAGCAAACTTGGTTGCCATAACAAGCACAGCCTTGTCGCGATGAAAAAGCATCATCCAAACAATATAGCCGGCGGTAATCGTAGAGATACCAAGCTGGCGAGCTTTGAGGATTACATTAAAACGATAGTCATTGAAATCTGTGAGTAACTCATCTTGGAAATCATAAGTATTAAAAAGAATAAGCCCGTGCATCGGGTGTGATATACGGGCATACGTCTTCAAGAAGTAAGCTGGATCCTTACCGCACTTTAATATTTCCCTTACTCTTTGTTTCTTGTCTAATTGAAAAGTCATTCATTTTTGTTAGTGGTTTTATCTAATTGAAAATTTATGCATTCTATTTAGATCTAGCTTTTGCGGTATAGTGTGCAATGAGCGCCTTGTAGATTTTTAACTGCAAGTTCGTCGTGCCCGCCGCGGCGGCGGCCGCGGCGGCGAGATCGAGAAGTTCTTCAAGCACCTTGCCGGAGTAGCCCGCCTCCATGAGCGCGGTGCGGAGTTTTTGGAGGAGAGAAGCTCCTGGGCCCGGTAACATCGTTTCTAGGTCGGCTGGGTTTACGACTTGACCTTGCGTTACGCCGGCAATTTCCTTATTAACTTCGGTCTTCTCCTCCATAAAGTAACGAGGATCAAATCGCCTTGTATTCTTTCTTTTCATGATTGCGGTCCTTTATCTTTCTTGCGGTCGTCATTGTCGGGGCGCTTGCCGCCTTTGCCATTCCAGCCGCCTTGTTCAAGGAATGTCTTCCAACCTGCTTCCAAGCGTTCCCTCGAAGGCGCTTCAACCTGCATCGCATCATCGAGGCCGCCAACCTTATAATGCATCTTAGCCACAACCCAACTGCGAACGCGTGATGCGTTTTCAACGCGCACATCAATCTCGCCGTCCTTGGTAAGCGTCACAGCGTCACCGGTAATGCGCTTGTATTCCTTTTTTAGCCATTTAGAGATGTCAGCAATCCTCTGCTCCATCTCAGTTTCGAAGCCGGAAGCATAAACTTCCTTAAGCTGAATTTCAGATTGATACGAGAGAATCATTCTATTGCCATAAAAACGTACGTTAAAGCCATCCATCACACGCTGATCAATGAGCATATTTCCCTCTTCTCTGCGAAGGGCGGCGGTGCTTATCGGCTCATAATCTTCGCCCAAAGCGCCATCATATGCGTTTGCGGCTGCTTGGGACAGACCTTTAACGATTTCATAAACTGTTGCCATTTGTAAATTCCTCTTTCTTTTAATTATTGGGCCGCCAACCTTTTAGCCATCTTTCTTCTCTATTTTCGACATATTTAACATAGCATTTATTGCAGCAGTCAAATTTTATCAGACAAACATCATCCATAGATCTTCTAGGGAAAGAACCACAGACCGGGCAACTCCTTAAAGACTCTCTATTAAGTAGTTTTTTTGAAACCTTAATACCATTAATGTCGATTTTCTCTGTCAAGCCCTCATTGGTTCGCATCTTGGAATACATTTCTTTCATCTGGAAAAGATATTCCTTCTCCTTTTCTTCATCCCAATTCGATCTAGGATTTTGTACTGCTTCCTTACCATATTTCTCTGCAATGGCTTTCTCGATGGCCGCAATCTCATCTAATTTTTTAGTGCTCATGGAATTCCCTATAAGCTCCATACGTTACAGCAACTCCCACAACAAGACCGCCGGCGGCCCACCACCAATTATTGCGCGGCGCTTGTTTTAGTAAAGATTCTTGCAATTGGGCGATTTCCATATCTTTCTGTTCGATCGTTAAATTATGTTCTTCAAGTAAAGCATCATATTTGATATTAAGGTTTGTTCTCTCTAATTCGAATTCAGCTTCCTTTTTTTCCATTTCGTGTTTTAATCTCAAATCACATTCGACGGTTGCAAAGTTTTTGGCCGTGAGGATTTCAGCGGTTGCAATAGGATCGAACAGAACGCCCTCGAAAGGCGCTTCTTCGTTTTCCCCCAAAATAGTGAACTGGCCGGCATCTTCTGCATGCGCCTCAATACTAAACAGTAATAGCATATTAAGGAACATATGTGAATCCGTAAACGTCTTTAATATCTTCAATTAGCTTTTCCCTATTTCCGGAAAAATCTTCTACATGCTGACGCCGATTGTCTCCTCTCTGTCGCTCAAGCTCAAGCTGTGATTCTAAAAATACTCTTTCTAATTCCGCCAATTCATCTTTGTAATCAGATAAAGCTTCTTCTCTGCGTTCAATCTCTTTTTGATGAGTACTCTTCAATCCCTCTATTTGCATTTCGAGCGATTCTTGAGATACCTCATACGCCGCTTCTATCTGCTTATAATCATACCGAAACTTTCCAATGACAAGCACAACCAGGGCGCCCAACAAAATCTCTTTCCAGTGCTTTAACGCGAATCGAGCGAATCGAAGTACTACTTCGCTAGTCATTATGTCCCCGCAATCTAGCGATAGAATCAATTACTGTTTGACCCCCAATATAGATCGCGGAAATAATAACCCAATCATCACTGCTAACATGTCCTGTAAATGCAAGCCCTGTGGCTGTGCCCCACACCAATAACTTTCGGGATGTGAGTTTCGACAGCCAACTGTCTATAAATGCTTTCGATTGTTTCATCACTTTTTACCTCTCTTTTTCTTTTTCATTGGCCCGCGACACATTTCGCTGGCCTCTTTCTTTGACAGCCCCTTCTTTCTCTCTTTTGCCGGCTGACGCTCTTGTGCGCAAGCCCATCCGCGCTGTCTCTTAGAATATACCTCATACAAGGCATTATTAATCGTAACTTCAATACATTCCTCATGACTCTGACCCGGGTGAGCTTCGTCACATTTCTGCCCACGATGAGCGCAAGGATCATATTGCTCCAATAAAATCTGTAAATCTTCGAAATAGCTCTTATATCTCATCTCGTCGGACGGATATTCTTTTTTCTCCCACTCATCTAACATATGGCCAAGATCGTTAAGAATCCCAACAAAGTTATCTTCTGCAGTTTGCTCTGGTCCATATACTGACTGATCGGGGCTATCGGGCTCATCGCCGCCGCGGCCCGCAGAGGCGCCTAGGCCGCCGGCAAGACCACCAAAGTTGCCAACAACTCCACCGGCCTCGCTAACAACCTCTTCTTCCAGCTGCTCAAGAATCTCTTCACCAAACATATCAGCAGCCTCTTCGTTGGTTAAAACGACTTCAAGTTCTTCTCTCACAATCTTCATCAAATCCTCGTCAATCACTTTGCTGTACTTCTTGGGTGGAGGACTATACGCACGACCAATTTGCTTCTGTGCCTGTCCAATCGATCGCGGATCGCCGCCAACAAATGCCGCGGCCAAGAAGTCAATGCTGACGTCTAAACCGTCAATCTTGTCGGACAGATTTTCAATAGCATCAATCAACTCGTCGTTGACTTCGATTTCTTCTTTGATTAGCTGCTTAAGTTGGGATTTTGTGATTTTCATAAATTGTTACTTCTTCTCGTAATCGCCCTGTTTGGCGTTAATGGCAAAATTAAGTTGTCGAACTGTCTTAACTTCATCAGCAGTTCTTTTTTTCTTTTTCATCAAAGTTGCCTTTTTCTTTTCTAACTCTCCAATAGTATAATCAGTCCATTCGCCCGTAGATTTTATATCTTGAAGAAACTCTTCTTTTTCTTCTTCAAGTTCGACTTCTTCGGTATAATACCGGCGCCGGCCCTCTGCGGCGGTATCGGCAATATTATGTAGTTTTGTTATTGCTTCGAGTACGTCTGTGTCTAATTCACGCGCGAGATGTTTGTACTCCCGGGAGAACACCTCTGTGTACCAGTCATCTAATTCTATTACCTTTTGTTTGAGGGTGCGCCCGGCGCGAACCCTGTGAGACGGAGGTTTTCGCGCTTCAATAACGTTTTCAAGCTCTTCCTTAATAATCTGTTTAAGTTGGGATTTTGTGATTTTCATTATTCCATACCTATTAGCTGTTTAACATATATAGTCGCCTTGTCGAAGCCACCATCGAGGCTCATATCGTCCAAAATACTTTTAATTTTTATAATTTGGTCATTTGTAAATTGCGGATCGACATCAAATCCCAATTGTACTAATAACTCTTCAAACTTATCCACATTTTGATCTCCTGCTGCATATACTACGTCTTGCACCAAGCCTAATTTAGCATAATCAACTTCATTCAATACCCTTGAAAGCTCTTCTTTAATAATCTGTTTAAGTTGGGATTTTGTTAGTTTCATTGTTAATACGTCAACTCCCTCATTATCATACGATACATATCTTTAGCTAACTGATCCCAATCATCCCTTGGAGGCTCGTCGCCCCATGGGCTATGCTCTCCGGGCGATGCTCTTGGAGTGAGCCTTTTTTTGTGTAATTCATCGACTATCTCCCACATATGTCTTGTAACAATTTCTTCGCCCTGCTCAATTCCAGATAGAGGGCGCATAGCATCTTCGACAGCGGCACCAGCTTCGTCTGCTGTAATCTCGTTAAGCTCTTCTTTAATAATCTGTTTAAGTTGGGATTTGGTTAGTTTCATTTTGTTGTCCTAAATTGGTTGATAAGTTTGATCAAACTCTGCTCTTGCAATTC
>Ga0098058_1000131_pt1 | contig 26527 bp, 19 predicted proteins | sample 19_taG_FD_75061 | JGI IMG/M metagenome (GOLD analysis project Ga0098058, IMG submission 75061) | Marine viral communities from the Subarctic Pacific Ocean - 19_ETSP_OMZ_AT15317 metaG | ecosystem: Environmental > Aquatic > Marine > Oceanic | place: Pacific Ocean | collected 2015-01-19 | reverse complement strand
CTGATAAGCAGTTTTATCCAAATATATTCTTACCATATCTATATCAACAGCGGGTATTGCACCTGCACCACTGCCGGCTTCTTCGTCTATCGACTTTGATACTGCATTTCGAAAATATTCATATTGACCCGCTCTTTCAAAATTAATAACATGATGGACCCAAGTAGCATTGGTAATATAAGTTCCATCATAATCGGCGTAATATGTGTCATTACCATTGGTATTAGTAAAGAGTTGTAAGCCATAATTATACCCGACAGTTCCTTTTACAATTTTAATACGCTTATTACTGTCCGACGCATCTCTAAGCTCTATAAGGTCGCCCTGATCGGTTCCGATGGAACACTTCATCCAAAAAGAAACAGCAAAATCATCAGTTTCTATACCCAAAGAGCCTCCAATAGACGCGCCGCCCGCTGTATGGGTTGAGGCACTAATATTTCCCAGAGTACTACCGGCGTTACCATATAAAACTTGATCCCAATCAGATCCAGCCCCAGTGGCGTAATCCAGGGTTATATCAGGAGAATGAGCTAAGCTATTATTACTATCTGCCTCGACAACTTTTGCAACGCCGGCAGTCAAAGTTATTTTATCACCATCAGATATACCCGTCGAAGCTGACACATTAAAGCATAAAGCGCCTCTCCGGGCTGCTACCGGTGGTGGGCCAATAGTAAAAGAACCAGTATATTGTAAAGGATACTGTGAAGCGCCCGTGACAACAAAAGATCCAGTGGCGAGAGTTCCGAATATAGTAGAACCAGTAACAGTTACCGAGCCCGTTGAAACAGTAAATGTAGGCATTGTGTTGCTTACTGTAATGCTGCCGGATGCTAATTCACCAAATATAGTAGAACCAGTAACTGTGAGAGATCCGGTTGAAACAGTCAAAATGGGATGAGGTAAAGTAAACCAACCGCTTGCATAAGAACCAGATACAAAAGAACCCGAAACATCAAAAGAACCCGAAGCTAAAGAAGGAATCATGGCTCCCGAAACTGTAAACGAACCTGATGCGTATTCGCCACCAGGAGCAGCACCTGTTACCCAGAAAGAACCAGTAGCAAACTGTCCTGGAATTTCCGGTGATATTATGCGCTGTTCATCTGCTAGCATATTGACGGTGCCTACTCCGAAAGCACTTTCAGATGGGTATGGAACGACCCCAAGAAAACTAACTAAATTAGTTGTCTTAGGTAAAATTAAATCGTATGACGGAGTTAAAGAAGAGGATACATCAGCAAATTGTCTAAATTTAAGATTATTAGCAGTTCTCCCAACAGAATGTACAACCTCGTAATTATTTTGATAATTCCCTAACAAGTAAGAACCAGACGTATAATTTATATTTGCAATGTTAACTGGTCTCTTGACACGATCTCCGCGATAATGGACAGCTATCTGTCGTGTTGTGTCAGGATACGGACCACCATAGTCGGGACCAACAAACCCTAAAGCACCATCTTTTATATTTTCAGACGGATGATCTCCCGTCAAGATCCTATATCCTTCGGGTCGTGTATATTGATCATCTAAGTAATTTGTCGTTGCTACGCCACCAGAAGAAACAAGATTGGGGTTATATCGATTCAGAGGTATGTGACGAAACTGCCTACCACCTACCCAAGCTTCAGTAAAAGGGCCTTGCATTGGCACTTCATTAGTCGGGTGTGTCGTATCGGAATGGAGATTTGTTAATATCGCATCATCTTCGTAATTATTATAAATGGTCTTGTTGTAGCCAGTAGCAATTGTGCCGGATACTAAATTGAAAGGAAACCCATAATGTCCTTTAGTTTTATACAGTTCTTCCACTTCATCTGATCTTGGTTGTGAACCATCACTATCGGCGTATTTCCCAATAATCCCGACAAATCTATATTCTGCTTTTTGTCGGTGGGCCAAAGAATAACTATCAGTAATAAATGGATCACTAAAATCTTCGCATTTATCCATACCAAGAAGACCTTGTCCCGCACCTACTCCTACAACAACAACGTTTTGTGGAAATCCTATTGTTGAAACAGGACCATGAGGTCGAATATGATCTTGAATATAATCCCTATTCTTCTGGTGTCCATAGTTAATTCCGCCGCGAATTGTTTTTTGTTCTCCATAAGAAAGTTTATATTGTCTTCCGAAAGAACGAACTGCATAAGTTCCTCCTTCATAGATTACTCTATCAGAAGTCCCAAGGCTTTTAGACTTTCCATCGACTTCAGAAACTATTACAGTTTTAAGCTCATTAAGTTTTGAACCATCCAATTCTGTTCTTTCGGCTCTTTCTTTTTGCCACAAACAATGATCATTATCATCAAAACTGGAACGATAATTTGGAGCATGACCGGCTCGCCAATTATAAAGTCGCTCCCCAACTCCGACCATTTTACCATCTGGTATAGTGTCTCTAGTTGTGAGAAAAGGAAACTTTCTTTGATATTTAGGACGCTCTAAGATATGACTTTCAACCATATCAGAAATGCCCTCATTAAATTTAGACATTGCCGGATGTAATTGTTGTATAAATGTGGAAATTGTTGAATCAAGAAATTTATAATAATTTGTAAACTTCTCAAAATCCAAATCTCCGTCTACTCTGCTAAAAAAGTTTTCTTTAAAGTGATCGAGTCTCTTATATTCTTCTCGATACCTATCAACTGGCTTCATAAAAAGATTGGCGTATTCGGTCACAGTAGAAAAGGTTCTGAATATTTCTTCAGAAATAACCTGATACATACTCTTTTCAAAGGCAAATACATTATCTGAAATGTCTTCATCTTCGCCAAACAACTCTTCTTCTTGGCCTTTAATAAAAACAGTATCAGAAGTAAATGAAATTTCAGGCAATTCTTTTTTAGCTGAAAAAACAAATTCATTTGTTACCACGCTCGTAGAACTTACGTCCCAACCAGCACCAGCAGCGGGATGTTCTCTTAAGAGTATATTATCGATCCAACCGTATTTGCTAAGAGTTGTGGAACCGCTGCTAAAATCAGCGATTGGCCAGAACGCTCCGGTGCCATCAGATCCTGTGACTAATTGAAAATCCCAATTAAAAACCAATACGTCCGAAGATGGAATATGCACATTTTCCAGCCCTTTGACATACGGGGTTGGGTTTCCATGAATTTTACTATGACCGTAGTTCGAAGCATCTTTGTTATGTTGTTTTATAACAACATCATCTAATTTATCATACCACAAACGAAGCGCACCAAACTTAAGATCAGTTCTATTAGTTGGAGTACCACTATCAAACGGGGTGGCTTCACAACCAGCGTAAAATCTTTTTGCGTTACAAAGTATAGCAGAGCCGGTAGTATAATCAATACTAGCTGTAATTCTAAATTCTTGCTTTACTTCATTTAATATATGAGTAACACCATATAATTCTGCTGTATAAGTTGGATTTGATGCAGTAGCCACGGTGCCAATAAAAGGATACCCATCCGGATATACTTTCAAACCGAGAGCCCATCTTTCATTATCATATATTTCTTTAAAGAAGGGCGACTCAGCAAAAACAGTTCCCTGTTTATTGGTTAAAACAAATTTTGCATCTTTCGATTCATGTTCTCTCCTAACCAAATGAGCTTGCAAATTGGCCCAATCGTCTCCATACCAAGCATAATTGTCCTCATCATTTATATTAGCCTCATGAAAGCCCATAATAGAAGCAGTTAGAAAATCTGTTGGAATGTATCCGTCTTCGTCAATTAATTTTTTATACGGAACAATAATATCCGTTTCTAATGTAAAAGCAAGATTCTGTTCTAATTTTTCAGCACCAGAGCCCGATATCCAAGAATGGCCATTTGCGGCTATATTGAACACCCGACCAGAATAATTTGGAATTGTGTTACAATTCAAAAACTTTGTTTTATGCGAAGAGTATTTCGCCTTGTCTGTCAGATAATTTATGCCATTGTCTGTATAAAGATTAAGCTTAATAATCTCATCATCAACCCCAAAACAACGAAGAAGATTACGATAAGCCTTTTCTGTTCCTTTGGACTCATAAATGGTTTTCAAATTATTATAAATATTATAATAAATTCTCGACTTGAGATCATCTAAATCATTACTATACTTCTTATTTTGATCGTCTCGATCAGAAAACTGTTCTAAAATATTGCCGCCAACAAGAATATCTGGAACAATAAGTCCTGAGCTTTCCAACAAATCTTTAACAAATGGGTATGGCTTATCTTTCATTAAAAAATATTGTTTTGCTTTTAAATCTGGTAAAGCTTCTATTTGAGCATATAGAGTATCAAAATAAGTGGCCATTACATGATAAATTTTCTTAAGGTTCTCATCTCCCAAGCGTTCATCTTCATCTCGCATCCACGCTGGCACCATGTCAAACATATAAGAAGGGTTCTCGCTATCATAACGAGTTCCACTTACAGACATCTCCGAAGTTAAAGAAGTAACATCCGGATGAATATATCTTATAATTGGATCTTCAGGTTCCAGCGCTAAAACACTAGCCTCCACAAAACAAGAGCCTGTGTTTCTTGAAGAAGTAGAATATCCTGTCCATATCCCATTAGCAACACGACCAGAGTAATCTAACACTACAGAATCAACCGAAGAAACTCCTGTGATGCCTTCGTTAAATTTGTAATACAGACCCAGCCATTTTCTATAATCATCAGTATTCGAGCCACCACCAATCGGATGGAACCAATTGTTATAGATTTCCTTAGAGTGTATCCTTTTCTTCCAAAACCTTATCTCGTCAATACTAGCGCTTAATTTGCCAGCATATTTTTCAGGTGTTGCGCCACTCCATGAAGATGCAGACGGGGTAGTTATTAAAGCACCAACATAGGCGTTTGGGCGGTAACTAATATCTCCTATAACAACAGTAGTTGTATGAGTTTTTTCTTTGAATACTACACCATCCTTATAGAATTTAACATCTAGTTTTGGTTGAACGCCATCTAGATAAGCCAAAGTAGAAACAGCGTAATGGTGCCATTTACTATCTGCTATATCACTCTCGCCCCAGGCATCAGTCAAAGCTTCATCAAAAATACCAACTGTTCCAGATTGATAAGTAAGTCTAAAGGATTTTGTCTCGGAACGATCCATTTCTACAGTAAATCTACCATAATCAGCCGAAGAGGATAGTTTTTCATTCCATATGTCTAGAATAACCTCTCTATCTGTATAGTTGGTGTCAAATGCTTCTTTCTTCATCCACCATTCAAATGTGCAACCATTTTCAGCATCAAATTCAAAAACACCTTCTCTTTCTTTAGCTGCTTTGTATTTGTTTCCTTTGGGGAATCTCTTGTGTAATTTTTTGTCTTCAGTTGTTATTGTTGGGTCATGTTGTTCAATGTCTCGAACATGAACTCCTCCCCCAATAAAAATATACTCATAATCGCCCGCTAATAGGTTTAAACCATAGCCTGATTGATTAGAGCGGTCACCATAGCCAGAAGGGTTTAAAGTGCCGTATCCGGTCGATTTGGGGTATTTATCGCTATATATCCAACGGTCCAAATAACTGGAAGCTAAAGTGAATTCGAGTTTTTCTGATTGAGACCCGTCATAGGGATAATTCTTGTAAATTCTTTCGATTGAGCTTAGATAATACTCTTTGGCAGAACCAAATTTTACAAAGTTAGAAGCTGTTGCAAAATCAATCGCTGGCAAAAAAGTTTCTGCTTCTTTTGTTCTATTGGCCATATAGCTGATTGATTCAGCATCAGCAGAGGCTGATTCGGCACTTTTAAAAACTACTGTCTTTTGGTTAAATAATTTTTTAATAGACATCTTCTCTTACTCTGAACTTGAATTCATACGGTTGTTGAACATAGGAATTAACACCAGCATCATAAAAAGCAAACTTTATCTTATAAGAATACCCAGCTTCAAATAAGCCCATATCCAAATCAAAATAATTTCCGTTTACGTCATATGACAAGGCCGTATGCTGATCAGAGCCAGATCCAAAAGGAATTGTTTTAAAGTTATCTATCTCACGACAAACTTCATATGAAGCGCTTGGAATTATAGTGTTTTCTGGTGTTGAGACAGCGGTAGTATAAACGCTAGGAGACCAATCTCTAGGACGAACATAAAGCCTAAACCTAGCAGTTTCATCTCTATTGTAAATGTCTTTTAGGTTCGTTATGCTTAGGAGGTAATTTGTATTTGAGTGATAATTCAAAGCAGCATGGGTTTTTGGTGTAACTGTTCCTGTGTGATATTGTGTGGAACCAGAATACCATACATCATAAAGCGTTGTCGCAGTAGAGGTAGTACACAAAGAAACTTTATAAATTCCTGCTGAAACAGCACTAGCAGTTGCCGGAGTATTACCACACAATACTAAAGGATCCTCGCCAAGGGTTTCATAAAGATTTACATATATATCGTTAGACCCAAGTGTGGGAATATTAGTTAATTGACCTCGTACATTATTATAAAGGAATAGCGCATTGTTGTTTTCATCCGCTGAAAACAAAGAACTAGATATATAAAAATCTCCTCTTTGGTCTTTCGTTGTTGAGTCCCATCTTGCTTCCAAAGTTGGTCTTTTGCAATATTGGCTTGTCCTGGAGAAAAATTTCTTTGTATAAAACGTTTTCGAAGCTGTCTCGTAAACACTAGATAGACGAACACCAAAGCCATAATTCGATTTTGTTCCATCGATCCACTCCTCTACAATATCTGAAACGTCTATTTCAATATTTTCTCTTCCCGTAGTGAAGTTCATAGCGTTTGTGGGAGAAGCATGATAATCACCACCTTCTGAAGTCCAAGCTGTAGAACCTGACCTTGTTATCCAGTTTGCCCCAACCTGATCAAAAGTTTTATCTTCATAGTTCTCCATATCCAGGCCAAAACCTTCTTGCCACGAAGAGGAAACAGCATCAACTGTCATAGTAAAGTTGCTAGGAGTTGTGTTTCTATGTTCAGCATTATACATTTTTAAATAAAAGCTAACAGAACCCGCAGCCGGTAATGTTCCGGCAGCGCGATCAGAAATAATTGATGTGACTGGAAATTTGATTAAAATTCTAGACAATTCGGAAGAAGAAGTAACTGCTTGTCCATAAATAGAAAAGGCTTCTAATATATCAGAAGCCCCCATATTGGAGCCTGTTCCACGAAATGTAAGATCTTCCTTAAAAGCATTAGTTATCGTTGTGTCAGCATCGGCTGCGTATCTTTTAATTGACATTATTTGGCCACACCTTTTATATCAAAATCGGCAAGCTTTAACTCAAAAATAGCATTTTTAGGAGGTATTAAGATGGTCCCATCTCTAGAAAGCAATTTATCAAAATTTACTTTATAAGTAGAATAGGGGCTTGAATATTTATTAACTACTTTCACTTTCTTAACATCTAGAACGCCTTCTGTTTTTACCAGAATAGTCCAAATGTCATTGATGTAAATTGGTTCTCCTATTTCAAAAACAGTATTATATTTTTCTTTTAGTCTCATAAAAGCAGTGTTCAAAACAGAAGTAGTATCATACCTAGCATCTGTTGTCATGCTAAATTCTATACCAAAGTTAATAACTTTGGCATCAAATATATCCAGCACATCATTTATTGCTTTGTATTTAGAAAGCCATGTTTTTAGATTAGACTTTGTTCTAAAGTGAGTCGTATCTAAATACCCATCGCCATCTTGAGAAATAACATACATTGCTATCCTACGGTTTAAAGCATTCGGGTCTTGTATGACTTGTACTCTTTTAATGCTGCCAAATTTTGAAGGCATTCTATAACAAACTGCTTGGTAATCCTGTTTTGTTACTGCTCTATTTTGGGAAGCGAAAACAGATTTTGTTCTTACTCTCAGTTCTTCAGTGGTAAGAGCGGCTGCATCTCCAGTAATTGCAGTATCGTTATTAACTTCCAAAGATTTTCTGATAAAGTCCATTTGGTCTTTTGTCAAAATTGTAGGATCTTCAAAATCTATTTGTGAGGCCATTACTCGATTAAGAGTATTCATGCCAATAGCAGTCGCCTCGCCGTCATTTGAACGATATGTAACAGTTAATTTCGTTCCATCCGGAGATATACCTAGTTTGTCAGTTCCCAGCATACTATTGGGGTCAAAAGAAGAATCAGTGATGTGATCTCGTCCATGTAGCTTCAAGACCACTTCGGCTGGGTCTTGGAGACCAGTGTCATCGTCATCATCCGAACCAAAGCCAAATTGCAAATAGGTTCCAGTTGAATCTTGCTCTAACACAAACCTTCTTGCTGTTACATAAGGCTTGATGATGCTTCTAACTCCCTCACTTTTAGCAAGCGGGTTTGTAGTTTCTAAATAAACTGTTTCCTGTGTTAGAAAATCGACTTCATAGAATTGATTACCAGCAGTATCTACAATCTTTATAACCTCAGTTATATTGCTATTCCCAATTCTAACCTTCCTAAATTTTGTAAAAGCTGAATCTGTAAGGTCAATAACAACGCCTTTAATCGTCCCAGAAGAAATTTGTCCAAAACCCCTAACAGCAAAATAAGTTGTTGCCCCGGTATCTTCATTAAATTGAGCCGCTATAAAATCATTTTTTGGATCATCAAGTCTTATATCTTCCAATAAAGTATAGATAGCGCCATTTTCAGCTTTAAATTGAGCCCCCTTTTTTAAAACTGGTAGATAGTCGCTCTGTGGGGCGGTGCCTGACGAATTGGCCGGCACTAGAATGTAAACAGTAGCAACACCATATGCCGATGGGTTGCCGCTATAACTAAATCCAACGCTTTTAGCATGTTTTCTTATATTTCCATATTCTAAAGCCGTATCCAAAAAACTTTCGTTAACAGAATAATCTAAATAATAAGATAAAACGTCTCCTACATACGCAACCGAATCAAGCATCATAGAATTAAAGGATGCTTGATTAAAATCAGCAACGTTGTCTGGATAAAATCTTTTAGCGTGTGCTATTAAATCTTCTTTAATCGTATCAAATTCACGACTAGTATATTTTATTGGTATATTCTTTCCTTTCGCCATACATAATAACCTCAAAATAAATAGAATTTGGTAACTTTTTTTATCTTATTTCATAATCTCTGGTCCAACAATAAAGGTGGCCACTTCATCAACATCTAAATTGTCTATTGCATATTTTATTTGCACTCCTAATTTATTAAGATGAACTTTGCTAAAATCTACAAGCACATCAAAAGATGTTAAATAGCCTAAATATTTTCTAATCTGCTCTTTAATCTTGTTTTTCAATGCTTTGAGCTTAGGCTCGTTTTGATTTAAAAATATATAATTTTCTAATCCGACTCCAAATTTTATATCTGAAATTATCTCTCCGGGCCTCGTAAACAATATAAATTTTAAATGCTGTTGAACAATAGAAACCAAATCGCTTCTATTAATTTGATCAAACCCAATTCCACTATTATTAAAACTTAGTGGGAACATTGCTGTAACAAAGGTTGGTCCGTCGTTTCCATTAACTGGCATATTTTTTCCCTCTATGATGCATCATCGTCTTCCATATTTCCATACATATCCCAAGGTCTTGAAACTTGCCGACGACCCAGTCCAAAGCCGTAAAATCTGAAACCCCAGTTTAGTTTGTTAATAGACCAATTAAGTTTAAATCCTCTCTTATCCCTATCTCGGGGATTATCATCTTCTTGCGCGAAAATAGTCCACCTAGCGGATTCATAACTAGCCTTAAATATAGAACGAAGATTTCTTTTTGTTTTTGAAAAGACTCTGGTCTTCCATTTTTCTGCGGCATCTTCTGCGTTCTCGCTGCTTCTTTCTGTTGGGTCCTGACCTATCGAAGGTATAAAAGCATAATTTGCATATGTAGCCATTAAGCCTGGGGCTCTTCGCAATGGTATACAATAATCAAATATTAGGTCCATTTCCGGGCTTTGCAACAACTCTTCTATATAACAATTTAAATTTTCTCCAAAGTTATCGTCCAAAAGATTTAACTCTATGATTGATCCATCTAATATATCTCTTTCATAAGAAACCAAAGGAAATATTTTTCGAACGTTATGTTCGGGGAATTCTTCCACCACCTCATCCTCTTCGTTAGTATAAGTATGAGAAGCAAAAAGAAATGACTTTTCATTCAATGCAACAGACGATGGCACTGTGGGGTCATAATCAGATTTAGGTATATAACACAAACGAACACCAAACTTAATTCCCGTGGAACCTTCATAACCAACCAGTGGCGGTGGCGGTTCCTCTCCAGTTCCCGCAGCAGCAGATTCATCTTCAGACGAAGGTTCACCGTATATAGGCACAGCATTACCGAATAAATCAGATATTTTTATTTCATGTGGTTCTGTTTCATCTTCGTGCGGATAATCTCTGTGATTAGCATGAGGGTTTGTGAGAATAGAAAAGTTGTCGTTCAACCACGCCTGGAACTCTTTTATGTTAACAACATTTTTCAACAAATCATCTCGATTCTGGATCTTCTTTTCTCTCCTTGTTAGGGCCGCGCCTGTTAGGTGTTCTTTGTCTATTACTCTCAAATACTTTTCAAAATAAAAATTGCCTTCTGGTGATTCGTCCAATAATTTTGCTTTTTCTGTACCTGTAAAATGCGTAACAGGATTATTTTGAAGTGGCGTGTGCAAAACGTGTTTTACAGCGTCATTTCCATAATCATAAACTGCATCGGGATCCTCCTCCAGCTTTTCTTTGTGCTCCAACATTTTTTCGCTTGTTCCCGCATCCAGAGGAGTTACTAAAATGCCACTAGAACCCAAGAAGAATTTTCTTAAATCATCGATATAAGGTCGTGGTTTATATGGATACGCCGCTTCTTCATCGTCTGCTATGGTTCTTAATTTATCCGCATAATATTCCAATTGATCTGCTATAACATAACGCAAACAAGTCATAGCAAAATCCTTTGTATTCCAAATATTATATATTTTAATAGCCATCTTAATAGCATACCTTTGCCTTCTCCTCATTCTAAATGCGAACTCTCTAGTTTCTCCAGCCAAAATAGCTCTAAAGCCTTTTCCAAAAGTGTAAAACATAATAGCATCTAAATGGCTTTTAATTCTTTCCTCTTGTTCCCCTACGGGAGCCATCTCAGGAGGTAAAGGATATTTTTTAAGCCCCAAGCGCTCCGATTCAAATCCCACTTTTATTTTTTTCTTTCTAACTTTTTTCTTTCTATACTCATATTTTATATTTGATATATGTCCACTATCATCGTAAGTGACTTCGCTTATAAACTTCATCCATCTTTTATCAGCTTCGGTAAAAACTGGTGATTTTTCACGAATCTGTTTTAATTCCTCTAGCAAATCAGCGATTACATCATCAACTTCTAATTCACCAGTAATCAATAATCTTTCAAAAGTTTGTACGGACTGTTCCAAAAACAGTAACCAATAATTCAACCCCTTGTATGGGCTCCTTTTGGGATCACCGTGAACATCCTTCAGATCATCTTCCATATCTTGGGCGATTGCACCTAAAACAGAATGGTCATAATTCTTTTGAAAATCAATTTTCAAAATACTATAGATTGATAAAGCTTTTAATATATGTTCTAACACATATACACGAGTTGTCATTAAAACGGCAGTGTGCAATCCAGAATGACCTGTTGGAACATTTAAAATATCATATGTTCTTTCTTGTAAACATTTCCTTTCGTCATTCAGTCTTTCATCAAAGGGTATTTGTTCTCTCAGATCCTTTTCACTTTTAATGAGTTCATCAACAAAAAGAAAGTTTTTTCTTTTTGGTTCATGATTATCTTCTTCTGGGACCAATAAGCTTAAAATTCCAAGCCATCCGATTTGTTTTGGTTCTTCAACATAATACTTTGCTTTATGAAATTTTCCCATACCATACTCATCAGGGTTTAAAAATTTGACCCTTGGGTGGTCTGTCATTGATTTTCCCATCTTTTTCTCTTCTTTTTCATAATTATAAGATTCTGCACCGGGTTCATCGTCAACATATGTTACATCAGCTTTTGTCACTACATCATCGACATAACCAAATTTAAAACACTCCGGAAGCCCATCTGCGTCATTGGGATCGTTTAAGGATTTAGCTATTATTTGAGATTGGGCAAAAGTATTTAAATTGTCAAACATACTCCCAGCCAACGCACTATCGCCAACATCTAGCGAAACATCAACAGAATTATACAAACCATTAATATAGTTTTTAAACACAATACCAGGATAACTATAACTCTTGAGTTCTGTATTCGATGCTTCAGAATATAAAGAAAATATTTCTGTAGCTCTGTTCATATCTATCGGAATCTCTGCATTCAAATCACGATATCTATTTTGTAAAATGGTGAGGGCGGCTACTTCATCAGTAAAATCGCTGCCTGATGCCCGGATCTTCCAATCAAGCCCAGAGCCTATATTGGTTGATTCAAGTCTATCCATTATTAATCTATAAGACAGGTCTCTTGTTTGGTTTCCGCTTTCATCATGGCTAAAACCACATTTCAAATCAAAACCAGTATCCCAGCCTCCCATACCGTGGTTATTATCTCTGAAGCTTAAAGAAGCTTGTTCTTTTGGAATTGGGGTTATGACAATGTTGTGTGAAACCCATTTTCCATCCATTCTTTTATATTTCCTTATACTGCGGCGACCCTCATAATAAGAACTGGTGTTGTAGGTTCGTCGTTCCCTATCTAAACTTATGTCTGTTGTAAATTTTAGGCTCTCAGCGCTCGCCGTCATTTGTCCATGCATCCAAAGCCCAACAGTCTGAGGGTATACGTTTGTGCCTGCATAAACGCTATCACTATCAAAATCAGTATCTATCATTGCTGTTGCGTCATTTGGATCTTCGACTTCTTGCGGGGCGTGTCGTCTCATGCGCCAAGTTACAAGACCAGTATTTCTTTCTTTTGCTGCATCCCACTTGCTTTGCCACCCTGATTCATTATGAGCAGCATTCGGCCAAAACCAAGTGGAATCTACGGCTCCACGATGTGATGGTGTCCAACCCCGGCCCACAACATAGGGAAAATTATATGTATCAGCCAATACCCAATTAAAATAAGAATGAAAACCGCCAACCATGTCTCGGATATAAGATGTATCAAGAGTACCGTAAATTCCCTTGGTCGCCTCATCAATCATGGATGTTACTTCTTCTGGCATGGGGGGCATCGCACTATTGGATGCCCCAAGCTCATCGGGTTCCACCGCTTCGCCGGTTTCAGGATCAATGTGGCATGATGGAGCCTCTAGTTTCAAAGCTTCCTCTAGAGCTTCTCCAATACCAGCGGCAGGTCCCATTATAAAAAGGTCCATGGTATCTTCTAAGCTCGATCTTTTTCTTTTATTGAGCTTATCCAACCAATCGTCACCCAAAGTTGGCTCTTCGGGTTCTCCCGGCTCTGTGCCGTGCATCGGCATATTGCCACACAACCTATCAATATAGGCTTTCTTTTCTTCGTTCCACCTTTCTAATTCTTCATTTGTTAAACAAATTTCTGGCTCTATCGGGAAATCGTCATCGGCTTCTACAATGCTTGCGGCAACCACTTCTTTCTGTCTAGGGCTTAAAAAGTTTCCAATCCCAGAAAAGAAATTAGCAATATTTGCAGGTGATCCCAAAAGAGGTGCAAATTTTGGATGGCGATCATTAACCATAGAAGACATCATCAAACAAAAATCGGGATCTTGTTCTTCTGGGGAATTTAAAAATGCTTTTTTAAATTCATTTACACCAGCAAGAGCAGATATATCAGCAGCCATGGGTAATAGTTCATCAGGATTTGATCCAAGTCCTTGAGCGTCCATCAAAGCAAGCGCGGTGTCCAACGCCGCTTGGTTATCTAATCCCGCTTGATCACAAAAAGATTCCCCTATTGCTTCTTCTAATGCTTTGTTATTTCCATTAGCCAGGAAATCTAGCATATTTTTAAAAGAATCACAATTAAGCATAGCCAAGAATTTCATCAAAAAGCCTAAAAGTATTGAAGCTATTATGTCAATTAGCTTTTTAATTAAAATCATTAAAAATGCTCTTAAAATATCTTTCCAGGCCATCGTAGCCAACGGAGCAAAATTCGGCAAATTAAAAAACTTTTCTCCAGCAGGGCTGCAAGGACTTAAAGCTCCAAAGTTTAAAATACCTTTAAGTTCGCCAAACCACTGCTTTAAGACAGATTGCTGTGGGCAAGCAAATATTGCTATTGCCATTTTTAATATTTCTGATCCGGGAAAGTCTTTAATTTGTTCTAAAATCCATTCCAAATCGCCAAGGGTAGCCATAAATTCTTTTAACCAAGCGCTAAACACTTCTTCAAGATTTTTTTCCGGTGGGTTCTCGCCACCGCCAAGACCCTGCCGGGTTCCCCGTCCCTCGGCTTTTTCATCAACCCCCGCCAACCAAACCATATATTTAGGAACATCCCCTCCTTTGGACAATTTTTCTTCATAATATTCCCATGGGGTTTTATCAAATCCACCCAAGCTATCAACAGCTTTATCTCTAGTTTCTTCTTGAACACTTAACGGAGACTTTTGATAAATCAATTTAAATGCAGGGACCCCAGCTATCATTAAAATTCTAGTTACAATGACTTCTAACATCTCATCTAATGAAAATGTTCCGAACAAGCATTTTAATATTTCGAATAACAAAGAACTAAGATTACAAAGCGACACTCGATTAAAAAATTCACTAATTTTTTTTAATGGGTCTCCACTTTTGACAATAGCTGCTGTGTCGAGCGGTATACCAAATAATTCTCTAATTGCATTATTATCAGACCAAAGTTTTTTGTCTATAAGCTTGCCAAATTTCAATCCCAGCTTGTTCAGTTCTTCAACAGGATCATATCTTTCCATCTGCTTAAGAGTTTTACAATTCATTTGACTTGCAAACCAGCCCAGTGCATCCCCTAAATCAAAATCAATATTAAATAGAGTATCATCTTGCCCATCGTCTTCCGAAGGTGGTTCGATACAAGTGGAAAGGCCCGCTACATTAAGAGCTTCCCCAAAAATAATCGTTGTGCGCGGATAAGTATAAGTCTCAACCCAATCTAGCCACGGAGCAGATTTTTGTAATTGTATAGCTAAAGCCGATTCTTCCATATTGGCAACATAGTTCAACAATGTGGGATCAGCGGTTTGCGGTCGCATAAGAAAATTATCAAAATTATTCGAAAGTTCTTTATATTCGCAATTTTTATATTTTGCTTCTATTTTTTCAATTCTGTAAGGCTTTGTTTCAGTTGGCTTCTTAAATGTTATTTTTATCTTTTCCGGTGCTAACTGGTCTGTAGTTTTTTCATTATCAGTTAAAATAAAATCATTATTCAGTAAAAGCTTTTCTAAGTGATCCTTGAAATATCTTATCGGAACGCTATAATTTCTAATATAAAATTTAATATCCTTCTCGGGGTTGAAAAGAGAACGAAACATAACTCTTCCCCCTTGCAAATTAAAAAACATAGCTTGGTATTGTTGCCAAACACCAAAAGTATTAGAAAGAGTGGCAATATTTTTTTGAAATTTAAACGCGTCAAGCTCTACTGAATCTTTTAAATTTTCTTCTTCATCGACTTCTTCTTCCTCTTCATCATCGGCCCGTGTAACAGCCAACGGAGTTAAGGGAATCGGATCAAATACAGAAGCCGGAATGGTCACTAACATTTTAATCGTCTCAAATCCATTTCCTAGATGATAATCCTTAACTTGAGCGAATAATTCCAAAGCTTCGTAATTGGTAATTTGAGGAAATTGCTCTACCAAATTTTCATTTATTTCTTGAATTTTAAATTCATTTCCGTTTTTGTCCTTATGGGTGGTTTCAATATAAAATCTCCCCAAATATGGACGAAGATCCTCATCATCATAAAGATGAGGTTTGGGTATTTGAAATCCCCCAGTGGATGGGAAGATAACATTTGGTAGTAGAGCACATACAATACCGTCATCTTCCATTTTGTTAAACTGTCTTAATGCTTTTCGAATTGCTGTTCGTATATATGAATATTTAAAAATATTAAATGGTAGCTGAATCCCCTGCAATTCGTTCGTTGTATATGTTCTTCCTTCGGCATTTATGTTTATTGGTATATAATATTCACAAGTCTTTTGATTCAAATATGGTTCTATCTCGTTCCACCATTCCAAAGGGGGGGAAGCATGTGGATTTATTAGACATGTTGGACAAAACTCTTCTTCTTCTGCTTCTAGTTCGCCTTTCCTAATATCACAAATATCTTTTTGTACTTTTGCATAATCTATTGACATTTTTTATTCCATTTAGGTTGAGAAAACCGTTTTACTTAATATATTATTGTTTGTATCAATGCTTGCCATTTCAGAATCAAAGGAAGCATTTGATAAGGGGCCTTGTCCTGGTGGCATTATATTCAAATAATTTGCTTTAGATGTCACAACATTTACAGTTTTAAATACGTTGTTTTGAACATTGGTTATATCAGACTGCAATGCTTGTATTTGTGATCCTATAAGATTGGGGGACGGGAACCCTTGCACATAGCCAATACCTGCTCCTGAGTGAACATGTGACATCAGTGCTGTTCTCAAAATAATAATAGCTTGGTCGTATATCAAAAAAGCTTGCCTAATTTCACTAATCTTATCATATATATCTTCTAAACATTTTTGCAAATTAGTGCCTCTTGGCAAAGGCTGCAATCCATTAACGTCACCAGCTATAAATTCTATTTTCCCAGTTTTCCCCACCTCTTCTCCTCGAGCATTTTTCTCTCCCTGTAATCCCTGATTTCTATAATTTCCTTTGCCAGCATATAGTCTTACAGTAGACCGACCAATAACTCTAATATGATCCGACTTTATACCAATTGCGGCATGTCCAGTAGTGCTGGTTCCGTGAGTAGTTGGAAGACCAAAATTTTGATCTATATCTGTTTGTTGGCTTATATAAATCCTAGATGCATCTGATGCCATCAACGGCCCTATAACATCGTCTTTTCCATAAGTTTTACCGCTTCCCTTCTTTCTTAGGCTGGAAGCTGCACCAGCACAAAAATCAATTGTCGCACACTCTGTTCCACCCTGGCCTCCATAACCACTAGTTAAATCTCCGGGCCTATCGTTGCCCATCCAAATATACCCATTAATGTACTCCTTCTGCATTGTCCAAGCATTTGTTGCTTTCTGAAACGTGGGAACTCGTTGATATTCATTGGGCGTGTTATTTTCGCCCTGCTCAACCCCCCTCTCTATTCTTTCCATTTCTTGCTCTGGGGTGCAATTAAGTCCCATCGGATCTCTTACTGGTTTTGTTTTTCCTAATATTCCCATATTTTTTCCTTTTTTACATTACACTTGGACTTTGTTAGCATCTACACCTTGATCGTCTGCTTTGTTTAGTAAAGCATGAATAGGCCCCAATGGCAAATCAAAATGAATCGGATCAAAGTTCGTTTTAAAGTGGCCACCCCACTTCATCCCAAGGCTTTCTCCGATGTCAACGATACCTGAATCTAACCATAGTGCTTTATTTGCGCCTTTGTCTTTTGGGGTCTTTTTAAACAAACCTCCCCCATCGTTGTACTTCTTCAGTTTGCCTCCTGATGGATTGAAATCAATTGCCAAACCTACATTGTGATTACTCCCTAAGTCTTTGACCCACTTTCCATCTGAGCCTTTTTCGGGTGGTGCTGCCGGCTTAGCATGGGATTTCCTGTAGTCTGACCCTTCGCCAGCCTCGTCCCATTTGTCGCGCATCGATTTCTGTTTTTCCGGTGAGCGATATGAACTATTCAAGAGAAGCTTTGCGCCCAACTCTTTCCAGCAACGATATGCAAAAGCTTTAACTAAGGGAAGAAACTGCGGATGAAGTGTATCAAAATAGCTCTTATGTTGTTCTTTATTTGGCACCTCATCGTCGGTATCATAGCCGGCTGCAAGCTTTACAATCTCTTCTGGGGTGTTAGGTGGTGGCGGAACTGGATCTCCGGAATTGTTTCCAAACTTATTTTTTATCGTATCTGCTTTTGTTTCTGTAGTGGGAAAATCCCTTCCAGTAATAGAGGAAGGAGTATGATGATTTACTCTCATAGATTGATATTGGCCATTGGTTTCAAGACTACCGTTAAGTCTAGAGGGTGACCACTTAGTTAAAAGTTGTAAAGTCGATCCTACAGGAATCGGATTTATCGTTTTGCTTGCTCCCTGCGGGTTTTCTATAATAAGAAGGGGATGCAAGCCATTTATAATATGTTTTTCACGGTCAGCCCATTCCTCTCCGTATTCAGGAGCTTCTGCTCCTGACGGGCATACACTTTTAAAATAAGTCCCCCTTACTCTACCAGTGCTTACCATTGAAGTAGTTGTGGAAGTATTATCACCAGTTTGTTGGGATAGCGTTGTGGGGATGGATACCCCTTCATACCTGCCACCAGATCCAGCATGAACATTTACCTCTTTGGCTGTGCTTTCTTCGTATGAATCTTGAGAGGCTTGTGCTCGGGCTGAACTGACCCCATACAATACACTAGTTTTACTCATCTTTTTGGTCCTCCTTGCCTATCGCACTATAAATATCGTCCAATTCTTTGGCCGACAATCCATCAGATGTCTCTCTTTTACTTAGTATCCCACTAACTTTTACTAGCTGTTCGTTGGACCGCTGAAGGGTTTCAACATACTTTGCTATAATCAAGCCGACATCACGATGGCGAGATTCGTCCTTAGAAAGATACTTCACAGCATCATCCAATAATTCTCTGGTGATCTCACGATCATCACGAATATTTTTAATTACTTCATCAATGTACTTATCAAGTTTGCCCATACTATAATTAGAAAAATTCCTAAAATTTACAATTATCCCAATTGCTTTTAAAGTTTTTATATCTCTTTCTCATCTTGTTTAGTTGAGATACGATTTGTTTTGTATTGAGACCCGTAATCTCTCGCAAGTAAAGATATACAGCCTTTTTATTCAAAATTTCCAATTCTTCAGCAGAATTGAATAATGTCCTCACAGCATCATAAACAACCTTTTCGTTTTCCGTCATTTGTAATTTTGACCACGATTCTATTTCATTATACAAATATTTCCAAAATTCAGCATCTATTGTCTCGTCAACATATTTTTCACCGGTAATAACCATTTTTTCACTAATCTCGGCAGAAGCATCTTCATAATTTACTTCTCTTTGCGCTCTTTTGGAATTCTTTTTAACTTTATGTATGAACCAGTTTTTGGTTATAACACTAAAATATGAAAAGGCTTTTGAGCCCTTATTCGGATCATATTTTTCTAATATAGTTGTAAGCCAAACTTTACAATCTTCCCTCAATTCATCAATATTGGGAAGGTTAGTAAACCTGTATGTGTAAACAATTTTATCAACCATCTCATCAAAAGCTGGTTGGATCCATCTAACATAAAGATGTGTTTTTTCTTTACGGCAATCCGAAGAGCAATATTTAATTATCGCTTTTTCGTGTTCCTCCGTAAAATACATCCGTTTGGGGCCTTTCGATCGTCTCATTTTTCTCAATTTCTTCTTCCTCTTGTGTAATAGTTTCTTCTATGGGTTCTGTTAAGTATGTTATATCTTCATAACCCTCAAGCAAAGTGGCAAGAGAATTAGTATGGGCGATAAGGTGTTTCATGGTTTCATCGCCGTAATACATATCAGTTGAGTATAAAACCTTTAAATGACCTCTATAAACTTCTATCATAGAAGTAAGATCATTTAAATTCTCACTAACAAACAATAAACGACTTATCAATTTTCTATTGTACCATACTAAACCAAAGTTTAATACAATAGAAACCAACAGTGCGATCAGTAAACCTATATTATATTCATTCATATTCATTATTCCTTGCTTCTTTTTTCATATCCTCTAAAACTTTACGGTTTTCTTCAATGCCTTCTTTAACTTTTTGTCCTTCTTTATTTTTTTGAAAGACAGCAGGTTGTTGTGGTATACGATAAACAAAGTCTTTTTCTCCGCATAAAATACAGAGATTATGGTCTTCTTTCATACCATGAAATACTTCAAATATTTCTTCGCATACTTCACAACAATAAACATACTTAGGCATTAACGTATCGTCTCATCTCTTTCAATAATTTTAATTCCAGGGCTTTCTTCTTTGGGTTCGTCTGCTTTGACTACCGGAGGATTTGTGACAACAAGATGATTTGTATCATCAATTTGCACTTCAAAGCCCTTGAGAACTGGAACAATGTCACTTTGCTCCATAAGACATTTTTGGAGGGCCATCATGAGAGCCCCCACTGCTTGATCTGATAATTTGTAATTCATTTTAACTCCTTTAGTTTCGTTTGTAATCGTCTTCAAGACGGACGATATCGTCTTCGCCAAAATAGGTTCCATTCTGGACTTCGATGAAGATTAAATCTTCTCGTTTGTTTGTATTCTCAACTCTGTGCTTCGCTTCTACTGGAATTTTTATAACATCACCTTTTCCCACAGATGTCCGAACGCCATCTACTGTAACTACTCCAAAACCAGAAACGATTGTCCAAACTTCCTCTCTTTTGCTATGAAGTTGGTAGCTTAATCTCTGGAGTGGATAAACGAAAATTCTTTTGACCTTGCAATACTCAACATCCAATAAATTTTCAAATTTACCCCATGGTCTTTCTTCTAAATAATTCACCCTTCCTCGCTCGAAACTGCTCGCCCTTCTTTTTGAAGCCAATCCTTAACTTGTCTAACTTGTAAATTTTTTTCCCACGCAGATTTTAAAACCAATGGATCAGCGCCTATCTCTTCGGCAAAATAAATTAAAGAATTTATATCTTTCGCAAAACAAGTGCCTCCAAAACCAAAATCTCCATCTGGTCCGGGTACCATCAAGTGTGATTTTCCTATACGACTATCCTGAAGGGAGAGGGATTTTATCTCATCATAATCTACGCCTGTTAAGTCGCAAATTTGTTTCATTTCATTGGCAAAAGAAACCTTTACTGCTAAAAAAGTATTAATAAAATATTTCACCATTTCAGCAGTATGCCAATTTGTTTTAAAATAAGATTTATTAGGGAAAACAATAGAAAGAACCTTTATACACTCATCAACATCAACCTTGTCTCCGCCAAAAATCACTCTATTACAATTTTTAAAATCTTCAATCGAATTAGCTTCTGTTAAAAATTCAGGACTAAAAACAATTCTAAGATTTGAATGTATTTTTTTAATCTTTTCGCAAGTGCCAGGAGGGACTGTTGATTTTAAAACCACGATGTTGTCATTAAACCAATAGGAAATTTGATTCATAACATTAAACACAATTGACAAGTCGCATTTTCCATTTTTTTGCATTGGAGTTGGAAGCGCAACAAAAATAATTTTAGAATTATGACAAACTTCTCTAATATTAGAGGCAGTGGACCTGTCTGGGTCTTTATCATAAATTAAAAAAGAATAAGTTTCTTTTAAATTCTCGTAGATTGCGCCGCCAACAAAGCCATTTCCAATCAATCCAATTTTCATTTTAGCCTCTTTAGATCTTCTTCATACATCATTTGCGCCAACTCTTTGAATTTAATTTTAGGTTTCCACCCAAGTTGTTTTTCGGCTTTACTTGGATCTCCCAAAAGAAGCGGAACCTCATGCGGCCTAAATAGTCTTTTGTCTGTTTTAACATATCGCTCAATGTTCAATCCGGCATAAGAAAAAACTTCTTCTAGGAATTCCCTGACAGTGTGAGTCTCTCCAGTTGCTATAACATAATCATCTGGTTTTTCCTGTTGCAACATTAACCACATTGCTTCTACATAATCCCCTGCAAAACCCCAATCTCTTTTAGCATCCAAGTTTCCTAAAAATAATTTATCCTGAAGGCCTAGCTTTATTTTGGCTGCTGCCATCGTTATCTTTCTTGTAACAAACGTTTCGCCTCGTCGTGGGGATTCATGATTAAACAAAATGCCACTAGAAATATGCATCCCATATCCTTCTCTATAATTTCTGCAAAGATGGTGGGCAAATACTTTAGAACAAGCATAAGGAGAGGCCGGCATCAATCGAGTGGCTTCACCTTGGGGGTGCTCTGGATTGTCTCCAAACATTTCTGATGAGGATGCTTGATAAAATCTCGTTTCTGGACATGTGTTTCTTGCTGCCTCTAATAGTCTAAGAGTTCCCATCGCCACTATGTCTGCTGTTTCTTGCGGGGTCTCAAAAGATACCCGAACGTGCGATTGGGCGCCGAGATTATAGACTTCATCTGGTTGATGCTCGATTAAAAGTCGATGAATGTTTCCAGGATCAATCAAGCTACCATATACTAAATGAAAGTTTTTATCATTAAAAAGATGATCAATCCTACCAGTAGAAATTAAAGAAGTTCTTCTCTTGATTCCTATAACTTTATAACCTTTTGATAATAATAATTCTGCTAAATACGATCCGTCTTGTCCGGTGACTCCGGTTATTAATGCTGTTTTCACTTTACCCCTCTAACATTCGGATAGTTTGCCACGAACCATTCACAGGTTCTTTGTAAAGCCATTTCAAAATCTGAGTAATTATTCCAATCCCATCCTAATTCTAAAAGACGAGAATTATCAGAAGGTTTGCGTAATTGGCCCTTGGGCTTAGATATATCCCAAACAATTTTGCCTGTGAAGTTTAAGATATTCGCAATCATTTCGGCCACTTCTTTTATTGAGATTTCATTTGTATTTCCAATATTTATTGGTCCTGGTTCATCATAGTGTTCCAATAAAAATAGCAAAATTTCTCCCAAATCTTTTGAGTATGTAAATTCCCGCAAAGGAGAGCCATCACCCCACAAAGTAACATCCTTGTTATTTAATTTAGCCTCATACATCTTTCTTATCATTGCTGGTATAACATGAGAATTTTCGAGATCGAAGTTATCATTTTCTCCGAAGAGATTGTTCGGAACTGCTGTTATAAAATTGCAACCATATTGTTGTCTATATGTTCTAGATTGAACATCTAACATCCTTTTTGCATATGCATATCCAAAATTTGATTTATGTGGTGGTCCATTATTTATCTGTTCTTCGGTTAAAGGATAACTGGCATCATCTGGATAAATACAAGTCGACAAAAGAGATAAAACTTTTGGAACTCCGATAAGTCTTGCAGCTTTTAAAACATTCATGTTAATTTTAATATTTTCATCAAAAAAATCAGCAATAAAATCAGTATTTGCCTTAATACCTCCAACTTTTGCAGCAAGATGAATGACAGCATCGGGTTTATATTTTAAAAACATCTCTGCCGAATCAGCAGATTTGGCCAAATCATAGTCTCCCGTACCCACCCTGATTATCTCGTGTGGTGCCGATAGGTCACTAAAAGCACTCCCAACCATGCCAGTTCCCCCGGTTATTAAAATTTTAATATAACACCTCTCTTTGATTTACAACCACCCTTCTACTAAGGGGACAGTCTCTTTACACTTGTGATATTCTGTATTCCCAAACATTCGACATCGTAACCAAATTCTTCAAACACATAATGTGCATAATGCCCAATATGTTCTTCCCATGGATTATTGTGAATATGACCCTGTGGGTAATGTCCCCACGGACATCCCAAAACCACCAAATGATTGCAGATTTTGTCTATCTCAAGCAAAACCCCTCTTAAGTCTTCCTCTACCACATGTTCTGGGCCATGCCACCAAAAAACAACATCAAATTTCTGTTCTTTTTCCTTAAAGACCCTCAAATCACGCACATCCCCTTGAACAACCTCGTGGACCCACGGCAATGTATGCAAATATTGAACGTTCGGCCCAAATGGTTCCAAGACCGTAATATCATAACCTGCTTCTCTAAATTCTTGTCCGTAATCAAATCGACTAGTGCGCGCACCCACATTCAAAACGGTTTTATATTTAAACAAATCCGGGGCGAGCCTTTTTAAGCTCGCAGTTCGATCTGTATCGTTATATTCTTTCATTATTCACCTTTCTTAAAAAAAACTTCAGAATTTATTGCTTTATCACATATAAAAACATCATAAGCAGGCTTTCCAACCTTGTAATCATGGTGCTTTGCACCCCACTCTTTTAGTTGACGACCGGTGAGATCATACCAATCAAGTCCAGTCATGGTGCCTCTAGCTGTCCAATAAACCACCGTATGTCCTTCATCGTATAGATCGTTTATTTTCTGAATGTTTTCTTTTATTGGTCTAGCTTTCTCATAATCCCTTGCGCCATACTTATCACAACCTTTATCTTTATAATAACATATTGTTTCGTCAATGTCAACATAATAAATCATTAATTCACCTTTTATAATCCTATAATATTGATAGTGCTCTTACCATACCCTCAAACATATTAAAATTCATAGTATTAGCAGAATCACTCAACGCCACCTCTGGGTTTGGGTGGACTTCAGCAAAGGTGCCATCAGCACCAAATATTTTAGCACACTGGGCAAAGAGCGGGCCATAAATTCTATTCCCACCAGTTACACCATTTGTTTGCTTGTATGACTGACATGCATGTGTGACATCCATAACAACTGGGCATCCAAACTGTTTTAATTTGTGTATATTTCTAAAATCGACTACCAAATCGTCCATGCCCATCATGGAACCTCGCTCTGTCAACATCACATTCTTATTTCCGGTGTGATAGATTTTTTTAATTGTGTGCTCCATTTTATCAGCAGATAAAAATTGAGCTTTTTTAATATTAACAATTTTGCCAGTCTCGCCTGCTGCGGTTAGTAGATCTGTCTGCCGGCAAAGAAAAGCTGGTATCTGTATTATATCTACGTATGGGGCGATTTCTTTCGCTTGGTGGGATTCGTGTATATCTGTGGTTATAAAATCTACATATTTTCTTATCTCAACAAACGTGTCTATTGACCTGTTTAGGCCTGGGCCTCTAAACGAGGTAATTGAGGTTCTATTCGCCTTGTCAAACGAAGCCTTAAATACATAGGCAAACCCATATTGATCGCATATAGATTTACAATACTTTGCTATCTCTATACACATATCTTTTGATTCTAGTACGCAGGGGCCTGCTATTATAAATTTAGTATTTAGCATATTTTCTCTCTTCATCTTTTTTACAAAAAAACATTTGAAACGAATTTCTTGATCCAATTGAATACAAAAAATTCTGTATATGATATTCCATCTTCTTTATTGAATGTTTTTTCCGGGCTGTTCTTGTTTTCACAACAACACTCTCCTGCTTTTAGTATGAAAGTAGTTCTAATATTTTATCTTCTGCCGTTTTATTGTTTATAACACTAAAAACTATATTAACTTCGTCAACGACACCTACAATAATTTTTTTTGATTTTAATCTTTTAACAGTTTCTTTAACCCACTGTGTATCTTCACAATAAAGCCTTATAACAAAATTTTTTGAATCATAAACTTTAAACTTTTTACTTTTTGAAAGCTTTTTAACCCAATCTTTTTTTGTGTCTAACAATTTTTGCTTAAAATCCATTACATAATCATAATTGTCTATGATAAACTCAACACCCTTGCATCCGAAGTAATTTAGCTCATAAGTACTCCTGTTCGCCTCAAGCATTCTTTTCATTTTCTTTTCTGCTATAAGCCAACCAGCCTTAAAACATGGGAATCCAACTTTAGAAAATCCACTAGAAATAATAAGATTATCTTGAACCCCTCTGTGCTTTAAATAAGATTGTGTTTCCCAACCAGAATAAACTTCATCTAAAAAAAGAATACAATTATTTGCTACACAGCTTTCTAAAATTTCATCAACAACACTGTTTTCAAAATAACCCGGCAAATGAGACTTAGGGTTATCTAAAAAAAAGATATCAACCTGCTTAACTATTTCTTTTATTTTATCTATACTTACATGATAATCTGGTGGTTTGCCTTGGGTTTTTTTTACCTCAAGACCTTTAGCCTTTGCATAAACTTCATACATCGCATAAGTGGGCGTGATAATACCCACAGCATTTTTACTAAATTCGATATTATCAAATGCTTGCTTTATTGCGCCCTCAACACCTCTTGTGATCAACAAGTTTTCAAAATCAATTTTTAAAAAATTACTTAATTTATCATAAGTCATCCATAAATCAGGATACTGGCTTAAGTCTTCAACGTTGAGCGTATTTAAAAAACTATTGTAAAATTCTTTAGAATGAGTATCTAAAACCATATTTCTGCTCAAATATAAATGATCATCTAAAAGTTTTAATCTTTTTCTCTCAACAAATCCTGACATATAATGTACCTCTTTCTTCAATTAGCTTTCACATTTCTATGAAAGCATCGTCCATGCTGCTTTTGCATGATTTCCTCCAAATACTTGACCATTTGCATTACAATTGTTGCAGGGTGATAATGATCTATCTCCATTTTTAAGTTTGTTTCTAAATTCCATTAATTTCGCATCTCTCCATATACCCACAAGAGATCTATCTTTAACATTCCCAAATTTCACCGTGCGATTATACATGTCTTGGCAACATAACAAAGCATCACCATTCCAGTCAATCATCATAGAATAGTGAGTGTAAAAACAAGCTGACTTTCCTGATTTCATTAGTTTT
>Ga0098058_1000128_pt1 | contig 26910 bp, 45 predicted proteins | sample 19_taG_FD_75061 | JGI IMG/M metagenome (GOLD analysis project Ga0098058, IMG submission 75061) | Marine viral communities from the Subarctic Pacific Ocean - 19_ETSP_OMZ_AT15317 metaG | ecosystem: Environmental > Aquatic > Marine > Oceanic | place: Pacific Ocean | collected 2015-01-19 | reverse complement strand
TTAAATATCAGTATACGCGCGCACGCACTCTTATAGAGATTATTATAGAGATATAATAGAGATACAGTAATAGAGAAAAAGAAATTAAATAAAGAAAAAGATGTTACAAAGTTTCAAAAATTATATCAGAATGGGTGTGAGTGTTTCTGTATCCACCAACCCCCCCCGAAAAGTCCCCATATGGGTTGAAATTAGGTTGAAAATTGAATTAAAACTCTAAATTATAATGAGATAAAATTTTTATATATTTATAAAGATAAGGAACACAAACAAAAAAGCCCCACTAATAAGTGAGGCTTTCTATTGCTACACAATGCGCGACCTACTCACACGCATCTCTAAACGTGGTATAATTGAAGTTTATATTATCGCGCTTTAACTCGTTTGATATGTCATCTATTAAACTATCTTTGTGTACTATCTCATCACCATACGCATCTAATGTAGTACTATCCTTAATACATTTCGCTATCATTTTATAATACTTTCTACTTAGCATAATTAAACACTCCTTTCATCACTTAAGGTGATATGTTTATTGATTAACTCTTTTAAGTCATTCTTATTGATAAAATTCCCATAATTACACGCATTATATACGTCTTCAACAAGTTTATTAATATTAATACTATTATCATCTACAACAATATTATTATTTACTTTATTATTAATAACATCAATATATAAATTTAATGTATCAATTTTTGCATCTTGTTTTTTTATTTTGTTTTCTAAATTATTAAGAACATCAACAACGTCATCAACATTTTCAATAACTTTATTTACATACATGATTAAACCTCCTCAATTGGTGTAACTATTAATTTAACATTTTGCTCATTTTCAACGATTTTTACATCATGCGTCAACTTGTTTATTCTTCTTAAATATTCTTTCACTATTATAGCGTTTACGCGTCCATATTGCGATTTACTGATTGTTATATTCTTATTGTATTTATTAAACATGATTTTTTTTCACCTCTTTTTTGTTTTATTTGTTTTGTACTATATATTAGGCAATATATTTATATATACCAATATATTTATATTATTTATTACTTTCAATATATATTTATATGTATTATTATATATAGTGCTTCGGCACGGCTTTTTGAAATAAATCATAAATAATGAAAGGAATTTCTTATGTCAAAAGAAAAAACAGTAACTCAAAACAACGGAACAAGACAACATTTGACGCAAGAAGACCTTGCTAAAAAAATGGGACTTGGAATGCCAACAAATAAAGTGGTTGCAAGTAAAGTGCTTACAATGAAACAAGTTATTCAAACGCGTGTAAATGAAGTAATACACGAAACGCTTTGTAAAGAATTTCAAGAGTTTTATTATGAAATTGGCGAAACAATAGTTCAACACAAAGGCAAGGACAACGGAAAGAAAATCAGTGGCTATCAATTAGTACTACCAAAAGAAGATTGCGAGTTTAACGGCAATACTGAAAATGGTTTTGCAATAGGTAACCCAACTTTATATATTCAAGGAATAAAAGTGCAAGATAGCTTGTATGTTGTTAAGAACGGTAAAACAATATTCTACGATGATGTAAAGTAACTTATAAAGTAAGTGTTTTATAAAAAGCAATAGACCTCAATCAATTAATTTTGATTGGGGTTTTTTGTTTTATAGCAATAATTAAACATGAGGACATTATGCAATTAAATGAAGTGATAAATAAAGATGATTATAAAATCAGTGAAGTAACAAGTTATGATGGAACAATAAATATTATTTTAAAGCCAAAGAAAAGGAATTGCAAGATTTGTAAGAAAAGTTTTGCAACGAATAATACTGAATGGCTTGGTTGGAAGACAAAAGATAATTTTTCAGTTGGTGGTTGGTTTTGTAGAAAACACTATTACAAAGCAATGAAACTGATAAAGATTTGTAGGTGAATCAGTGTAGGTGATAAATGTTATTATCAGAGCTTGAAAGTATAGCCTCATTATAGCTACCTACACTGATGATAAATAAAAAGAAAAGAAAAAGTGAGAGCCAATAACTGGTCCTGTAAGTCCTACCACACCTGCATAGGAGGTACGGCAAAGGAATATGTGAGGCTCTCACAGTTTTTTGATAAATAAAAAGAAAAGGAAAAGGAGGCTGTATGAAAGAATATAAACAAAAGATGAAAATGTTTACAGTAACAACAAAGTTGTGGTTTGTAGGATTAAAGAATTTATGGAAAATGACAACATTAGACAGATATATGCATAGTCATATTTCTGAATTAAGTATGTTAAGACAAAGAGTTGATAAACTAGAAAAGGAGGCTGTATGAAGAAAACAGCAAAGAAAAAGCCACGAATAGAAAGTATTATTGATTTGGTGGACTGTCATCTTGATGGAGAAATAACACAAGATGAACTGATAAAGAAACTGATGGGATTTATTGGAAAGCCAATCATTAAAATATCAGAAATGGAATATATTGTCATTGAATGGAAAGGCAATCTGTGTTTGAATTGTAGAAGCACATTTACAGATGGTACTAAAGATAATTGGGTAGATGTATCCGATTTAACTGATTTTACAGTAGGCGAATACAATGAACTTGTAATGAAGTTACACACACATTATCCTGATTATCCAATTGAATACCTTGAAGGGAGGTTTGTGTAATGAAAAAATGCAAAGTATATCTTGAAAACAAAGCTGGAATGACACATGGAGTAGAAATATGGGATTATGTGGACAAATATCATGCTGTTGGTAAAGCTGTATTAGAGTTTCCACATTTATTTTGTAGAGTTAAAGAAATTAAAGAGATAAATAAAACAGAAGATTTGGAATACATACATGATTCAAACAAAGGAGAATAAATGACTGACATGAATATAATAAACAGACGATTAGAAATATCTGATGAACTGATTGAGAATGTTTTAGTTTGTGCATTTGATAGTGGCTCGACATACTGGGCAAACAATATCAGTTGTGAAGATAATGAAGATATGAAAAAGGTTGGTGGCTGGAAACACGAATATTTAACAAAAACAAAGAAAAAAGATGCTGTAATGTATATACATGATGCAGAAACAGGGGAGAAATACCCAATGACAAAGAAATCAATCATTGATGCATTACAGAAATTAGATACTGAATACCCTGAAATACTTGATAGAATATTAAATGAACAATATGATGCTGATGATGCAGATATAGCATTACAGATGGCTTGTTTTGGAAAAATTGTATTTGGATAACCAACAAAGGAGACAGAATGAAAACGAATGACATAAAAAAAGGCACAAACATAAGAACAAAACAGCTTGGTGTTTCTGTTAATGGAATTATGATGGACAATTTAAAGGGAAATACAAGACTGATAAAGACGTTTGGCTCAGAGATTGGATTATTTGATGAAATTGGTAGTGTTTATTCAACAGATATAATAATGGCTGAGAACAGTGATGGTATATGGGAAGATGTTGAACATACTGATAAACAAGTAAATGATGCTGATTTTAGAAGATTAGCAGGATTCTAAACAAACAAAGGAGAATGAAATGGAATTACGTGAAATAGAAAGACAGATAAATCTGATTGAAGATGAAAGAGAACTTAAAACAATACAGGGTTTTATAAAAGACAGAAGAACTTCACTTGGGAACAGGCTTAAGTATACATTAAATGTTGGTGAGAGAGTGGCTGTAAATGGTAGTAGAGGATTAGAGGAAGGCTATGTAATAAAAATAAACAGAAAAAGAGCAATTGTTAATATTGATGATATGAAATGGAATGTACCATTTTCAATGATAACAAAAATGGGAGACAGTGATGAGTAAAACAAAAGAAAGACTAAAGGAAGCAGAAAGAATACTTAAAGCTGTTTTAGAAGATGAGCAGGACACAAGTAGAGAATATTTAGTTGCTTTAGTAACTACATATTTCAGTCCTATAAAAAAACTAAAAGGAGATAGAGATGGCAGAATCTAAAGAAAAAGACTATCAGTTAAGTAATTTAATCATAGATGCCTGTGATACACTTGATTGTGATTGGGAAGATATACAGAAAGGCGATTATGACCAAAATGACATGATACACGAGATAGCAGATAATGCTGTTCCAATATATTATTGGGATATTGCTCAATATGCAGCGTGGAATACTGAGTTGATGCAAGAGATACCTGAAACTGGAAGAGATACTGAACCATATAAAATGATACAGGCAAACATATATGAGGCAATCTGTGAAGGATTATATGAACACGTAGCAGAAAAGGAGAAAGAAGATGAATGAATTTAAAGGTTGGGAAGAAGTACCTGATGAAGATTTGTGGGAAGATGGAGAGCTTGATTCAGAACAAGTTAAAGAAAAACTGTATCAAGAAGTAATCAGACAAGGAGTTTGGAGAGTGATAAGAAACATAACAAAAGGAGAATAAAGATGGAAACAGTAAAAGACGCAGGTGTTAATAAACAAAACAATCTACCTGTTGGTGGCTTTAGAGTAAAAGCAAGAAAACTAAAGTTTAATATAACAGAGTATTCTAAATACATAAAAACAGGAGAAACAACAGATTATTCATTGTTTGTTATTCCTAAACATCAAAGAGATGAAGTTAACAGTAATGTGAAAGGTATTATGGGAAGCATTAAAGAGGTTGGAGTAATATCAGCTATTTCTGTTACACCATCAATTAAACATAAAGGGAAATATGAAGCATATGATGGACAGCACGTAATAACTGCTTCCAAAAGGCTTGGACTTCCTGTTGTATACAATGTTTTTAGAGATGTATCAAAAAGAGCAATGGTCTTAGTTAATAACAAATCAAGAAACTGGAAGTTGGGAGACTATTTAAAATGGGGAGTTACTGATAACATTGATGATTATTGCTTCCTTGATAAAGTGTATAAGGAAGAGAAGATACCACTGACAGCATTAGTGATGATGTATGGTGGCTTTTATGCCAATTCGTCATTTAAAGAACTTAACTGGAAAGCTTTAACAGTTGAACGTGGTAATGATATACTTAGATATGTTAAGGACTTTGAAAAAACATATAACATAGAACAATCAAGACACGCAAGATTCATATGGGGACTAGGAACAGCAGTTGATACAGGGTTATATGACCATGAAAGAATGATGATACAGTTATCAAAATGTTCAAAGTTATTAACAAAACAAGCAAATCCAAAAGGATATACAGAGAATATTCAAGATGTGTATAACTATGGAAGGTCAGACAAAGTACAATTCACACAAAAATAAAGGAGAATAAAATGGAATATAGTAACAATTTTCCACCAAATGAAACAAGGGATATGGCAAAACTGTGGGATACTGATATCGATAGAATTTTAAAAGTCATGCTCTCAGATGGAAAATGGTATACAGTAAAAAATGATGATGGAAATAATTGGTTTCAACTGACTGGATATATTGGGAACAAGCCATACTATTTTAGTTTAGGAACAACTGAAGATTTCATTGATAAAGATGGAAGTAAATGTATGAGATGTTATAGAATATCTGGACTAGTAAATCAAATTAAGCTAATAGAAGAGGAGTTAAGTTAAAGTGCGTTGGACTGATGGTTTAGTGGAGGAATTTGTCAAGGTAGCAACTTCAGGTTCTTATGGAGACTACTTTGACTGTCCTTCTCTGAAACAAAAAATAAGAAGGTTTAAAAAACTAAAACATGATAAGGAGATTAGTTATGGGAATGGATGTATATGGAAAAAATCCAAAAATAAACAGTGATGATTTTCCAGTTTATTGTAAATTACAAAAAATGGATTTTAAAAAGAGGTGGGATATACTCGATAAGAAGGCTGTATGTGAAGAATGTCAAGGAGAGGACTGTGGGATGTTTGTTAATGAAAATGGGGATTGTTGGAAATGTGAAGGGAAGGGTGAATACAGCATAAACTATAAACTAAAAAAGCTATACCATAAAGAATGGGATGAATACGAGAGTTCAAATCCAGGAGTTTACTTCAGGAACAATGTATGGTGGTGGAGACCTTTATGGGATTATTGTTATTTCATTGCTGATGATTTAATATCAGAGGAATTATGGAATAATGGTCATAATAATAGTGGAGCAGGGTTAAACGATAAAGATGCTAAACTTTTAGGCAATAGGTTATTGCAGAAAATAAGAGAGGGTGATGCAGATATGTTTAAAAAACTTCATGAGGAACAAGAAGAAGACAAAGAATACAAATATCCTTTTGATGTTGATAATGTTAAAGCCTTTGCAGAGTTTTGCATTCAGAGTGGAGGGTTTGAGATATGCTAAAAACAACAAAGAAAATGCGAGAAGACCTAAAAAAACTCAGAGAAGATGACCTTGTTGTATGTAATATGTGTGGCTCTGAGGAAATAGAAGAGCCAATATTTGCAAAAAGCAATAGTTGTATAATTATTGATGGAGAACCTTACTATAAATGGGCAAATGAGGTTGATGACACTCAGTATTGGTGTGATAGTTGTAATGATATGGCGCGACCAGTGCATATATCAGAATGGGAAGAAATAAAAAGGGAGAAAAAAGATGAGTAAAATAGCAGACCACGCACAGAACTTTCTTGATGAAGTGGGATATTCATTAGGATACAACATAAACAATCTGCCTCACATAAAAGACATTGAGACAGTGTGGGCGCATAGAGTTCATATTTGGGAATATAAAGGCATGACTGAAGATGAATACTATTGGGGTGGTAAATGATTGGGTGGATTGCAGTGATAGTATTAATATTACTGATAATAGAAGTGTTTAACGATTAACAATTAACATTGAGATAGGGTTGTTTGAGGCGATTTCGTCATTAAAGAAACAGAATGGTAGATGTGCGATTCCTGTGACGTAGGAACTGGCCTGCTACCCTTACAACCCTTTCTCAGTAAAATGGAGAAATTAATGAATATTGTAAAACAAATGATAAAAGAACTATCAAAAAATGATAAGAATGGTATTTATTTGCGCGAGATTGCGCTTTTAATGGAAGAAATTGATATGCTTAAGGATGAACTAAGGGTAAAGCAAAATCTAATCGAAAACTACGAAAAAAAGATAAGAGGTAAAAATGCCAAATCGTAAAGCCAAAGAACGTAAGCAGGAAAAAGCACGTAAACATGAAGAAATTAAACGCTGGAAAAGACAGCAGAAATTAAATAAGAAAGAGAAAAACAAATGAACAGTAGAGAAGACATACTTGCAGAAATAAATATGATAAAAGTTCTTGTGTGGAAACTGTGGGAGGATTCTCATGGGAGTATACAGAAGAATGACTGGAGTGAACTTAAAAAAGAAGTTATTAAAGAGATGAGAAATAAATGAGAATAATGAAAAAAATGTTAGATAAATTAAATAATATATTTTATATTAATAATAGATATACGTTATAGAAAGGATAGATATATATGAGTGATATTACAACATATATAATCAAAAATATAGACAAAAACACATGGAAGAGATTCAGAGCAAAATGTCTGTTAGATGGATACAACTCTGCTTCTGAGCTTTTACATAAGTTTATAAATGATTATGTTGGAACTAAAAATGATAAGTAAAAGTCCAATAGATATTGAGGGTATCTATAAAGGATTCTTAGATGATAAACAAGAAGAAAACAGAATAGCAAGATATGAGGGTAATGAGGATTGGTATCATGCAAGTGGAGCAGGTTCTTGTTCAAGGAAATTGTATTTTGAATCTGTTGAGAAAGCTGAGAAAACAAATATTATAGATACGAGAACATCAAGGCTTTTGAGACTTGGTACTGTTGTCCACGAGGATATTCAAAGTTCTCTTACGCGCACACACGCACTTAATAGAGATAATTATAGAGATAATAGTATCTCTACTATTAGAGAAAAAGAAAATAAAAATAAAGAAAAAGAAATTGAATTTCATGTTGAAGGAGAAGTTCAGATAAAAGAACTGAATGTTAGGGGTTTTTATGATGTAGTGGCTAAAGACAACACCTCTCCTGAGCAGCCAATTTATTTATATGATATTAAAACTTGTGGTGGATGGTCTTGGAAGATGAAGTTTGGCAGAAAAAAAGAAGTCAATACATCTATCCATTATGAGTTGCAGTTAGGAACATATGGATATGCAATAAAAGAAATGTTTGGAAGATTAGATGGTATGTATTTGTATTATTATAACAAAGATAATTCAGATATGAGAGCTGTACAAGTTCCTCTTACATATGTGTCAAGAGCATACCTTTTTTGGAAGAACATAAACGATGAACACAAACAAGGATTACCTGATTTTAGAGTTGGAGTTTCTCCAGTTCAGAAATGGCAATGTAACTATTGTCAATTTAGAAGTCACTGTAACCCACCAAGATAGATATGATAAGAGCTGAGGTTAGATTTAAAAATTCTGCATTTATGAAAGCACTTGAAAGAAGCAAGTATAATTCAATAGCTGAGTTTTCAAGGGTTTCTGGGATAAGTTATTCATATCTTGTAGAATATGCCAATTTAAGACATTCTTTTAAATCACTTGAAGACCAAGTTAAAATAGCTCAACTGCTTGACTGTGAATTATATGAACTGTTTGACCAATACAATAAGGTTGTAGAAAAAAACAAAGGTACTGTTAGAAGAATAGTAAAAGAAATACCAGTTGAAAAAATGTTATCATTTGAGTCAAAAGAGTTACGTATGCTTGAGTCTGATTATAGTACTGATGACATTGACCATGAGATAGGACTTGAACAAGAAGTCAGAGATGCCCTAGAAACATTAAAAGACAGAGAAAGAGATGTAATAAAGATGCATTTTGGGATTGGGGTAGACGAACCAATGTCTATAGAAAAAGTTGGTAAAGAATTTGGTTTAACAAGGGAAAGAACTAGGCAAATTAAAGAAAAAGCATTAAGAAGACTAAGGCACAGGGCAAGAGGTGATAAGCTTTCGCCTTATGCTATTACTTCACCATCAGCAAAAAAAGAAGCAAGAGAAAAAATTTCAAATTATAATTATGGACAAAAATACTCAAGAGAGCTATCAGCTGAGTATAAAAAAGAAAAACAAAAAAAGGAGAGTGAATATGAGTAAAACAACACAAAGCACATTCATGAAACTCTACAAAACCGATGTAAGTAAGTATGTTGAAAAGAAAGGTCAATTTAATTACTTATCTTGGGCAAATGCAGTAGCAGAGCTTAAAAAGGCATGTCCTACTGCGAGATGGGGAGTTACTAAAGCAGAGGATGGTTCGCCATTCTTTGTAACACAGTGCGGTTATTTTGTTGATGTATGGGTAGAGGTTGATGGTATATCACTATCACAAATACACCCTGTACTTGATAATCGTAATAAATCAGTAGAACAACCAAATGCGTTTCAAATTAATACCTCTTTACAGAGAGCTTTGGCTAAATGCATCGCTTTACATGGACTTGGGTTATATATCTTTGCAGGAGAAGATTTACCTGAGCCTGATGCATTGACACCTGATGAGGCAAAGAAGCTTTATGATTTAGCAAAACCTTTAGGGAAGAAGTTTGTTGATGACTTAAAGAATAAGGCTACCAATATGGAACTGCATGTAAGTAACTATGAAGCTGTTATCGAAAAGATACAAAACATGATAAAAGAAAAAGGAGATAAATAATGGCAGACGTAAACGATATGTTTAACGACATAACAAAAGAACAAAGCTTTTATAAAGCTACAGAAAAGAAGGATATAACACCGTTTGCAAAAGGTGAATATCTTGGTCATATAACTAAAGTCGAATCAAAGGTGCTTGATGTACAGGGGAAATATAAGGCAAGGCTGTATACATACACTGTTGAGGTTGCTGATGAAAACAAAAGCAAAGACTTTACTTATGTGGACATAAATGGAGACTCTAAAGCCACCAAAGGACACGTATATGTTGGTAAGAAGTTCTTAGGTAAACTATGGAGATTCCTTGAACCAACTGAAAAAGATACTTTTGAATCTAATTCAACTGGAAACACCAGTTATCTTAAGTTTTGCGAAACAATAGATATTAACTGTCCTATAGAAAAAAGAAATATAGGTGGAGAGGATATTGAAGTTCAAATACTTCCAAATTTATCCCCTGAAGATTTCTTAGGACAACCTGTAACTGCTGTTGTTGATTGGGGAAGACCTTGGACTGACAAAGAGGGTAATAAAAGGCAGTATTGGGATTGTAAGTTTTGCAAAAAATGGGATAGTGGTAAGAAGAAAACTATAACAGGAGAAAATAAAAATGACATTCCATTCTAGGAGGAAAGTAAGACCAATGAAAAGTGTTTTAATTAACGTGCTTTATCGGATTGGTGTAAAGCCAAGAAAAATGGTTGATATGTTTGGTGTATCAAGTGCAACGATATATAGACATATAAAGAGGTAGTGTCATGGTAGAGGAGAGCAGGTACACCCCACACACCCGTAAGGTTCTCGTATCTGCTCTTTTCTTAACAGAATTGGGCATGTGCTATCAAGCAATGACAAAAGGCGATGATTAACAGATAGTATCGGAACATGCCCTTTAATTAAATAGGAGAAAGACAATGGGTAGAGCAATAGATATGGAAAAAGATATTGATGCTTTAAAACTGAAGATTAAAAAGCTTGAAGACACAGTTAGAGGCATGGTATCAAAACTTGATGAAATGGATGAAAGGTCATCGAAAACAAAACATGTAGATTTAGTGGAAGATGTTGGAGCAGATACTGAGGATTTAGGTACATGTATAACAGGAGTAGCAAAAGATGAAGAAGAAAAAACCGACAATGAAGGAGATGGAAAGAGTAGTAAATCAGTTAATACTACAAAATCAAAGTCTTCTAAAAAGAATAAGTAGTTTAGAGTTTGTTATAGAAAGCTATCATGAATGGAAAAAAGATACAAAAGAGTTTTCAGAGTTCTTACGTAACAAAGTTGAAGAGTTGGATAAAAACAGAACTAATAGTGATTTATCTAACAAGCGACCACAAGAGGTATCTAAACCAGTACAAAGCACTAATTCATGAAAGTGGATTAGAAAAAAACCGCAATAAAGATAGGAGATGGGAAGAAATGAAGACAAACATAGCAGAGCTTGTATGTGAGGTTCTAAAAAATAAAAAGTGGGGCATCTTTTTTAAAAACGAACCTATGCAGTCTCTTCCAGTACAAGATGGCACAGCTATTTTTAAGGTCAATGAAGTTAAGGAAGAAAAAGTAGTGGATGCTATCAAACAAGCCGTAGAAGAAAGGGTAGGTGAATGGCAGAATCATCAGACAGGCCAAAATCAGAACGACAACGAATCATTGACTGGTATGAATCAGATATTAAACGATACAGAGGAATGATTGGACAACTAACAGAGTATAAGACTTTAGTAACTCAAGAACTTATAGATAGAACGCAAGAAAGAGTTGATGAGTTAAAAGGGAAAGAGAGTAAGTGGAATGTTATTAGAAGGAGATTGCCTCAAGAAAGTTGAGGAGATTCCCTCTGGTAGTATCCAAACAGTAGTAACTTCTCCACCATATTGGGGATTACGAGATTACAACAATGATGACCAACTTGGACAAGAGTCATCACCAGAAAGATTTGTCTTTAATTTAACAACACTATTTACAAAAATAAAGAGAGTTTTAAAAGACGATGGAACTGTTTGGGTAAACATAGGGGATACATTTTTTGGACCAAAAGGTGGTCATTTTGACAGTAAGAACAGCATAACAAATTCAACAACAGGTAGCGAGTATAGGCAGAAAAGAAATGCTCCACCAAAACATACATATTTAAAAATTGGAGATTTATCAGGTGTGCCTTGGATGTTTGCTATTGAAATGCAAAAGAAGGGATGGTATCTTAAACAAGATATTATATGGCACAAACCAAACCCAATGCCTGAAGCTGTTAATAATAGATGTGTTAAATCACATGAATATATTTTCTTGTTTACTAAAAGCAAGCAATACTATTTTAATGCTGACGCAATTAAGATAAGAGATGTAAGACGTGGTAGTGTTTGGAGTTTCAATACAGCATCTTCGGGAGAAGCTCATTTTGCTGTATTCCCAGAAGAACTACCAGCGTTATGCATAAAAGCAGGAACAAAAGAAGGAGACACTGTGCTTGACCCTTTTCTTGGGAGCGGAACAACTGCACTTATAGCAAAGAGACTACAAAGAAAATGGGTAGGTATTGAACTAAACCCTAAATACATTGAAATAATAAAGCGAAAAACAGCACAAAAAGAACTGTTTTAATAAGGAGCGATAATGGAGACGACACTACCATACGACATCGATTCAGAAGATGTTGTCTTAGGCTCAGTAATACACAATATAGAAGAATATGATAAGGTTTCTAAATACTTTATGGATGATGATGTTTTTTATCAAGATAAAGCAAAATTACTATGGAAACGTATTACTGATATGAAAAGAAGCGGAGAGCATATAGATACACTTTCTATGTGTTCCACAGTAACAAAAAAAGACTCGGATAAAGGATTAACTAAATACTACATAACAGGATGCACAGGTAATACATGCAGCAAAGGTGCTGCGGAGTATTATGCTACAAGAATATATGAAAAGTATTTACTTAGAAAAGTTATAGTAGAATCTGAGACAATAAGTGAAAAAGCAAAATCAAATGACACTGATATTTATAAGAGTATAAGTAAAGCACATTCTTTATATGGAGAACTGTTAAGTTCAAGGCCTTCACAGGCACAAGATATTGAAGATGTTATTAGTGATACACTTCTTGATATTAAAAACAAAACAACCAAACTTGTAAAGACTGGATATTCAAATATAGATAAATTTGCAGGTGGTTTAACAAGGGGAGAGGTTACAATTATTGGTGGTAGACCAGGTCATGGTAAAACAACAGTAATGATTAACCTTTTATCTAAGGCTTTAGAGAATGGTCAAAGAGCATTGTTTTTTAGTAGAGAGCTACCTAACTCAGAACTATTTAAAAAGATAATATGTCTTGAATCAGAACAGCTATCATACTCAATGGTAAGAAAGAATGTTTATGCTGAGAATGATTTACTTGTTGTTAATAATACTATCACAGAAATAAAAAAGAAATATAGCAAGGATAGGTTTTTAATGTTTGATAATATAAGAGATTTTGCAATGTCATCAAGTGAGGTGAAGAAATTTAAGCCTGATATTATATTTGATGATTATATACAGCTTATCGCCTGTGAGGGTTGGGAAGACTCAAGAAGACTTCAAATAGAAAGACTTGTTAATGATTATAAATGGCTTGCAAAAGAAACTAATTCTGTTGTAGTTCTTGCATCACAATTAAATAGAGGAATTGAAAGAGATAGTAGGGGGAAGTCATATAATCCTCAATTATCCGACCTTGCTGAGAGCGGAGCAATAGAACAAGTAGCTGAGAATGTATTCTTTTGTTATTATGATTATAAGGTTAAAGGAGAAGCAGGTAAAGGTAAAAATATAATATCGTTACATGCTTGTAAGGTAAGGTACGGAGACTCAGGTGTTACTGACTTAGGATATGATGGAGATAAATGTAAGGTATACAATTCAATAGAGGAGATGATAAACAATGACTCAAACGACATCCCGTTTTAAATACATAGGGATAGACCCAGGAGCAGGCGGAGGTATTGCTGTAATTGATGGCAGAGGAAAAATGAAAGCATTTAAATGTCCAAAGTCAAGTGAGGAGATGGCTTTACTTTTTGAAGTTACAATGGGAAATACCGCTCCTGATAAGATAAGGTTATTAATGGAGAGAGTGTGGGCAAGACCAACAAATGCAGTAAGAGCAGCATTCTCATATGGAACAAACTATGGGCAATGGCTTGGTATTGCAGCATCACATGAAATTAAGATGAATACAGTCATACCTGTTGAATGGATTAAATGGGTTGGTTGTCCAAAGGCTTTAAAAAGAGATGTGAGAAAGAGGTGGCTTAAAGAAAAGGCAAGAGAGTTATATCCAAAGGTCAATAAACTAACACTTGCAACATCTGATGCTATTCTCATAACACATTATGCGAGAGGAGAATATTTTAATGAATGATTTAGATAAGCATATTAGGTGTAAGTGTCGTAAATATTGGGGCATGAAAAACCATAAAAAAATATGTAAAAGATGTAAATCTGAAGTGATAGCTAGAGATGTTAAAGAATTAGAACATAAAAAAATACTAAAATCAAGAAGAAGAAGAGCAAGTAAAAAGCCTTTAAATATAATTGGCTTTGAGTATAAAGACAGAAAGGATGTGTGGTAATGGCCACAAATAAAAAATGTTGGTTTGCAAAAACTGGAACAAGGATTTATAAGCCTCTGAAAAAGAAAAAAACAAAAGTATTAAGCTCAACTGAAAGAGCAAAAAAGTTATCTGAGTGGAGGAAAAGTATTTGGTAAATGGATGTAAATAACAAAATAACACTGCTAATATTATTATGGGTTTTAGACAAAATAATACTCCTTACAATGTTCTTTATCTTTGATTAAGATGATGGACATATATAATAAATGGGGAGATAGCGCTTATATAGAAAGAGAGGGTAGATGGATGAAAATGTCAGAAGGGTATGTTAAGGGATGGGATGTAAAATTCAAAAAAGATATGTTATATGGTAAAATTGGGGAGGATTTTGTAGGTCAACTTATTGGAACAGATGAAATTAAATCTGAAGTAAAAACTGAAAGAGATATATGGAAAAACTCTGGGAATATCGCTGTTGAAATACGATGTGGTAGTAAAGAGTTTAAAAAAGGTAGGGATTCAGGCATTTCTAGCACCGAATCAGAAGTGTGGTTCTCTATATTGTCCGAAAAAGGGGTCGTAAAGGGCGGATTTATATTCTATGTAGACCAACTTAAGGCTTTAATAAAAAAGAGGGAAAAAGTGGGTGTTATGAGGGGTAGAAAAAAGGATTTAAAGGCAAGAGGTGAGTGGATTGAAGGTGCTTTACATATAGATATGGTTGGGGATAGGAATGAAAGTGAGACTGTTTTTTTGCCGATTAAGGAATTATTTTAATAAGTGTATATACTAAATCTTCTTCTATATTCAGGATTTTTTATGATTGATTCGTATCTTCTTCTTTTGACTTGAAAAGTTTTTTCTAAATTTTCTGCCATTCTTCTGTTTTTAGGACTAAGCCAATCCAGAAATTCATTTCTTAAAGATATGTCTCTTCCCTGTTTATTTGCTGTTATACTTAAAGGGTTCATGTTCCCAACAGTAATTTTTAAAAGTCTTTTTGCTTCTTTTTCTCTTAAATATGGGACTGTCCAACCTCTTTTACTTTCAAGCTCATGGGTAATGTAATTAAAAGCTGCATAATATGCTTTTGCAATATCCTCATCATTACTTGCTGTTAAAATAGCTTGTTTTAAATCCCAGTAAAATGGGCTTCTTTCATTACCCTCAACCATTCCACTTCGAGTAGGATGATTGATTTTATCTCTAAATGTCCTTTCGAGCTGTTTTAAATTTTTACTTTCAGTTACATGTGGATGTTTAAATGCATAAAAAAGTTTTTCTCCTTGTCCTGCTAACACAACAGTTTGAGTTCCCCAATCAAGTACGGCATTTTTAAATGTCTTAGTGCCTTTGTTCCATCTTACCATTTCATCCCATGCTGAAGTTGCATTTCTCCAGATAATCGGCTCCATTATTAATTGCATATCATCTCTTGTTCCTGCAATAGGTCTTCCAAAGCCATATTTCATTATCGTTGGAATAATTTCACCAAATACTCCAAATGCTTCACTTCTCCATATATTTGCAACTATTTTATCAAGATATTCACTTTCTTCGTGAGGTATCTGCTGATTGAATACCCATTTATACATATGATATAAAGCTGCGCCAGAAACAGCATGACCTATTGTTGCTTTAACTAATGGGGCTATATTTCCATTTTTTGTTAGTGGCTTTACAACATTCTTGTATGTATCATTGGTAACAGACATAGCTATTCTTTGAAATAGAGTCCAAGGCTTAACATATCTATTACTCATCCATAGTGGAAGGTCTCCAACACCAGTTGCTCCTGCTCCTCTTTTGTGAGATTGGTGTCCTACCCATTCCATTAACTTTCCGTAATCTTTACTCCCATAAACATCTTTTCCATTTCTAATCCAATCAATTTGCTTATCTGTCATTCTCCATACTTCTTTAAAGTATCTATCGTATTCTCCCTCTATTTGTTTTTTAGTCATGAGTCTATGAACGTTAAACATCGTCTTTTCTCCTCTTGACTGAGCAACCATCTCATTAAAAAACATTTTTCCAGCCTCAGCTAAAACAATTCTATTGTAATTTTCGCTTCTTTCCATCTGATTTACGTTCTCGAACCAAAACTTTATTCCTCTTGTTATTTTTCCTGGAGTTTCAAGCAAAGTTGTTTTTTGTCCATAACCCGTAAGACCTTCTCTAACAGCTTCTTTGAAAAGTAAAGGGTCAGTCATTGTATTAAAACCTCTCCCCATAGCCTTCATCGTATTTCTTCCTCCATATAAATATACAGTTCTTGGTAATTGTATAATAAGGTTTTTAAATCCAGACGTTGGAGAAGAAAGACCTGAAGCAGCAGCAAGATTTACAAAATTGCCTATATATCTTTGTTGCCTTGAGGTAAGTTTGCTAGATGAATCCATATCTAATCCAAGTTGTCTCTTTATAGCCATTAAAGTATATTGCCCTATTCCAGAATCGTTTTCCATTTTCTTTATAATGCTAGCCCTTGTTCCTGTTTCAACAGAAAATTTACCTCCTAAATTTGTCCATTCTGGAAAAAGTCTTACTGTTGCTAGGAATTTAGACATACCTAATCCATAGTGATTCATTGTTGCATCTATACTTGATTCATATGATTTGACTAATTTTTTCTTTCCTTTTACTTTTATTTCAATATATTCAGGTAATGTAACTCCTCTTGATTTAAGAAAATATGGACTTACTTTAGCTGGGCCAAATGCAAACATATTATATATTTCGTTTCCTATAAAATCATCTAAAAATTTCCCATCTTTTTTTAGTAAGGCTTTATAGTCGGTTGATTCCTTTCCTATAAATTTATCTCGTACTAATTTATCTGCAATCTTTTTCAAGTCTTTTTTTGTTAAATTTGCTTTTATAGAACTAGAAAGTCTTTTAATATCCCTTGAAGCAGTGTCCCAATTTTCTAAAACCTCATGTCTAACTCTTCTTGTAAAATAATCTTTAATATACATCCCATTTAAGTCTTTCATTATTTCAAGATATTGTCTTGCATTGGTATTTTTGGATACTTCAACTCCTAACGCATCAAATATTCCATCTGTCATTTGTTTCCATCGAACTCTTGCTTGATAAAAATCCCCATTCTTAACATCTACTAATTTCATTCTCATTTTTTTATCAGGAACATATCTATATCCAAATTTAGCAGCGATTCTAATAACATTATCAAGTTCTTTTTCATACTTACTATCTTTTTTGCTAAGTTTAGTTAATTGCTTTACAGCGTTGGATACAAGTTTTTTATCCATCAAATGCATATAATTATTTTTTACCTTAACTGCTTCTATTCTATTTGAACTTCCAGCATTGATTATATCTACTACTTCATCTATCATTACTTTCATTTCTGCATAATATTTTGTTCTTACGTAATCGTGTTGGTCTATTTTTTTAGCAACTTCATTACCCATTTTTCCACCATGCGCTCTTAATACATCACCAACTGTCATAAATGCTGTCTTTAATCCAGTTTTAAATGATACTGATGGATTATAGCTAGCAAGGACACTAGTATTTGTGGAATTGTAATCTTTTTCAACTAATAAATAAGCACGATATTCTTTAACTTGCTCTGTTGTAGCATCTTTAAATTTTACGCCAAATACATCTGTAAATATTTTATTACGTATTTGTGGTAATATATTTTTTGCTTTTTCTAAGCTTACTACCATTTCTTCATTCGAAGTTAAACCTTTTCTTTTTCCTTCTCCTCTTCCTTCGGTTAAAGAGTTTATTCTTGATTGAAGATTCCATAACTGATGAGCATTAACTGAATTCTTATCACTTTTTTTAATATTCCAAAGACTTTGTTTAAATCCTTTTGAAAGGTCAACCTCTATTCCAAGTTCATCTCTAACAAGCTTCAATATGTTTTTCTTAGAAACATTATAAGGGGGTTTCACAGCTTTTTTCATTATAGCTCTTGTCTGATTATGAACCGATAGTAATTCTTTATATAATATATCAGTATTAGCTTTTTTAAATTTTACTTTAAGAGCCTCCCCTCTTGGTATATAGTCTTGAGGTATTCTTCCTTTGTAAACCTTTTCTCCTATAATATCAATCATTTCCTGTCTTACTCTCTCTACATCATTTGGATTTGTGATATTAAGTTTTTGTCTCATATAGCTATTGAAAGCAGTAACCCATGATTTTATTTTACCTACTACTGTTTTATCAAGAACTCTATCTGCGACATATTCTCCAAGCTTATCTATAAATCTATGCTCTGCTTTTTCTATACTATCGCCTTTTTGCTTGAACATAAAAGTAGCTCTTTTAATCAAATCTTTACTAAATTTATCGCCCATTGTTTTAAGCGCAGGAAGGGCAAACTCAACAACTTCATGTGGTAATACATCTTTACCAGCCCTACCTGTAGCAATTTCTATATAGTGGCCTGTCAATCTTCCAAGTATATATTGTCCATTAAACTTACCTAAATCTTTTTCCCACTTTTTAGGAAAAAATAATTTATCTTTATATGCTTTTTTAGCCCATTGCATCAATTCTTTTAATTGTAAAGAGGAAACAATTCTTTCAGCAGTTTCGTTAGGAGATAATTTATGCTTAGATTTTGGTTTTTTTCCCTCTTTTATTAACCTCTGTGTTTCTGCATATTGCGCATCATATACTTCTTGAGCCAATTTTGTATAGTTTCCAACTTGCTTTGATGTTGGGACAATTTCATTAATTCTAGGAGCAGTTTGAATCATATATTCAATCATCGTTTCAACAGTTTCTCTTTTCACAAAATCGACAGTTTTTCCTTTTTTATCTTTAACTTCAATAATATCATCTGTAAATTCTTCTCTTAATTTTCTAAGTCCTTCTTTTATTTCCCATGTATTATATCCACCCTTGTCTTTTCCGCTCCCACTTTTATCACCTTTTTTATATTCAATAAAAACGCCTCTTTTTCCTTTAGTGCTTCCATCAAATTTAATTTCATATCCTCCTGCATCTATGTCTTTTAAATACTCTTTAACCCATCTTTTAGCATTCGCTGCATGTTTACCATGATATTGTTTTGTACCATATACTTTTATAAGGTCGGTTTTTATATCATTGGGAGGTTTATCTCCAAGCACAAGCTTTAATACTTGTCCTGCTTCTGAGCCTTCTCCATATTTTTCTACAGCCCATTGCATAAAAGAATATCTAAAAGCTCTATGCTCTCCAGCCATTCCAGCAGGTATGTTTTTTACACCAAATATCATTTGAATCAGTGGCCTTAAAGTCTTGCCTGTTATAGGCTTATAGTCTACATTTTTAAACATAAAAGCTTCAGCTCCAATACCGCCTTCTTGTCTATTGAAAAGTTTAACAAGCTTTTCCCCAACATCATCCGTCACATATTTTTTAATCCTATTTGTTTTAGATTGTACATATTCAACGAAATTTTTTCCAAAATTCCAATATTCAGTAGATTCTTTCCCTAATATATGCTTAGTTCTTGCCCCCTCTAATCCTTCTGTTGCGGTATCTCCTATAGGTTTTAAAAGAGATAGTATCTCTTTTGGAGTAGTATATGTAAGTGCTTGGGGATTTAAAAGCATTGAATTTTTTTTGAGAGTTTCAAAAAGAGCCACTAAATTAGTTTTATGATATCCTTTTCCTTCTGACTCCATCCATGCATCTACATCTTTATTAGAAAGTTCATGAAGACTCTTTCCTCGTTCAGTAGCAAGCCATTTAGTAAATCTATTAAGAAAATCGATTCTTTCTATAGAACTTTCTTCTGCTAATGGTTTTTTTCTTTTAATTATTTTATTTAAACCAAGTTGCTCTGCATAATGTAATAATATCGCTTTACTTTTTTGATATGCTGCATTTGCATCTAATCCTTCTACACTATCTTTGTTTATTTCTTTTGATTTTCTAAGTAAATTCCTCTCTTTTGCAGCATTAAATACTTCACTAGCTAAAGACTTTTTACTTCCTATAATTTCAGTAAGTTTTTGAATCCTCTCATCTACTGTTTTTCTTTCATCTTTCCTTTTGGTTTCGTGAACATATTCTAAGCCACCTTCTCTTTTTTTAGTAGTAGTATCAACTATTCCTTCTGTTAATCCTTTGTTTTTGCCTTCAACATCTTCTGCTGAATATATATCCTTACCGACTTGAATTTTTGTTTTAGACTTTGGAGTATATGCATCTAGCTTTTCTTTAAGCAAGTCCCACCTTACGTCTTTTTCGTTTTTAATTTCAATTTCTTTGAGATTCCCTTTTCTATCGTACTTTGGTTTAATAGCTCCTTCATTATCAATTAAAAAGTTTTTTATTGAAGCTTTACTTTTATATTTAATAGCATTTTCAATATAATTTGTTAATTGCTGTCTTAAATTTGTTTTTTGCTCTCTACTATAAACTTGTTCTTCCTTCATTTTATTTTTGTTACGCAATTCTCCAATAATTTCGCCATCCCATTTATCTTGTAAATTTTCAAGTCTTTTAACGACAGATTTTTTAATCGTAACATCTTTTTTTTGCATTCCAATACTTTTATTTAAAAGTTCAGATATAGCAAATATTGTTTGCATATGCTCATTATAATCTTTATAATGAATTTTTTCATCTTTTTTCCCAGACAATATATCTGCTTCTAATTTATCGATAGCTTTTTCAAGTTTCTTAACTTCCTCTAATGTTATCTTACCTAATCCTCCATCAATTAAATCAATATCTCCTAATTTTTTAGAAACATTCTCTAAATATCCTTTTGCAATAGAGACAGTATTATTATATACTTTGTTTCCTATCCCATCAGAGTCCCCTTTGCCTTCATCAAGAGAGGTTGTTATATTATTGATATGTAAATCAACATCAGACTTATTTCCTTGCTCTTTTAATACTTTTTTAACATAATCCATTGCTTCTCTTTTACCTTCTCCTATAAGAGTATGCTTTGCTTTCAAAAGTCCCATCATACCTATATTAACAAGTGCATTTCTACCTAAATCTCTTAAAGTAAAATTGTCATCATCAATTACTTTATAAACATCTGGAGCAGTAAAAGCTGTGCCTTCAGCTAATACTTGCCCGACTTTTCCAGTAGCAAGCTTAGCAGTATCTTTGCCAATTTTTTTTGTAAGTTTGGTCGCAACTCCTTCAGCAGTTCCTTGGTAAGCTTTAGCCATTGCTTTTGAATATAATGCTGCATTAACTACATTTAAACTTCCTCCTATAAATCCAGCTACACCTCCCATCATACCTCCGTGCATAACCCCATCTCTTACACCCTTTTTCCAATCACCTCCATGTACAGCTTCAGTTAATCCACCTTTCACTCCTTCAAAAACTGCAAGTGTTGAAGCTTGCATTTTAGCCATAGATTTTACTGGAGATGCGAATTGACTTGACAAAGCGGCTTTTTCTTGTGTTTTTGGAAACAAAAGACCCATTCCGTCTGATTCATTAGATACAACTTTCTTTACGTGATTTTTTGCTTGTCTTAATGTTATCTTCCCTCCACTCTTTCTTACCATTTCTTTTGCAGCCAATCTTTGAACTCCTTTAGAGGCAGAAGATGCAGCAAGCCCAGCTTTTCCTACCCAACCACCAGTAAACATTAAAGCTAAGTCTAAAGGCATCGTGAATCCAAGAACAAGAGACAAAATATCTTCTCCTATATTTGCTTCCCATTCTGGGTCAATGCCAAATTTTGCTTGCCCTGTATGTAATTGATATGCTATTCCTGTGGCGGAATCATTATACGCCTTTTTCACCCATTCTGAAGAATTTTCATCTATCATTCCATAATCAGACATTTCCAATAAATTATTAACAAAGGTTGGAGAGGTTTTATCTTGCTGTTTTTTTCTTTTTGATTTTTGATTTTTAATCTTATCATTCATAAACTCCCAATCTTTGGGTAAATCAGGGTCTGAATGATAAAGCATCTGATATAGACTTGCATTTCCGTATGATTTATATGCTGGATTTTGTTCTCTTTGGTCTTCTAAATATTGAATATAATTCATTTTTTAGTCAAACATCTTTCCTATAGGGGACATATTATAACGCTTATATATTTCATATGCTGAGATTTGAGGTTTCTGCTCCCAAGTATCTCCTCCGTAAGAATGCGTTTGTTTTTTATTCCACTTAATCTTTAAAACCTTTAACTCTGAGCTTTTTTCAGTTCTTATTTTATAATATTCTGGAGTACCAAATGCTTTTTTTTCTTCAGGAGACGACCCAGTATAAGGATAGTCTTTAAACCATTTATTCAATTCTTGCTTTTTCTGATAATCTTTTTCATAATCAAGAATTAAGGTTTTCTCATCTGCAGACATTTTTGATACTTTGTTTTTTGGGCCATCTTCTTTTTTAGGAGGCTCATATCTTAAATATGGGTCAGTTATCTCACCTCCCCATCCACTATATGTAATAGGCATTCCTTGAGTTAAACTTTCTCCTCTGCTTACATTTTGAAATCCACTCTCAAGTTGATATAGATTTCCTTGAATATTTTGAATGTCTGCTCGATACATTTCTATTAAATCATTAGCTTCTTGGTCTAATAATTGTTGCCATGTAAATTGCTGCTCAGAAAAGCCTGTGGGAAGAGTTCCTGCATATGGATTAGTTTGAGATTCCGTACTATGAGCTACTGAACTAGCTACAGCATTTAATCGTTTTTGTGCTTGAGGATTTGTTTGCGCAGACTCTGCTAATTCCATTATGTATTCATAGTCATCTAAAAGCTTGCCTTTGTAGTTAACTTCAGCTATTAATGGTCTTGCATCTTGCATAATAAATCTTCTTGAATCTGATTGTGTTTGTTCTTGAATACCTTTATATGCATTATACTCCTCAAGATTTCCATAATCTATTCCCCTTGAAATAGTATAAAGCTCATTTTTATCAAGCACATGGTCTTCTATTGAAGCTAATCCTAGCTGATATATATCATCCCAAGAATTTAATCCTGTAAATTCTGTAGTAAATTTCCCAGATGGATGGCTTAATAGGTCTCCAAATTGTTTAGTTAACAATTCTTTGCTTTTTATATATGCAAGTTCTTTTTCTTTAATCGTTCCTGCTAATAAAGCTTTTCCTTGGTTATCTAAATCATTATACCCTACAACAGTATTTCCCTCTTCATCTACTCCTCCAGCTAACAAAACTTTCATTTCTTCCATTTCATCGTGCATCATTGCATATTGCGCATCAAAAGCTTTATACCTTTTTTGATGCTCTGGGATTCTTCTTTTTACAAGTTCATATCTTTCAATTTCAGAAGAAGTTAAATCACCTAAATTTTCATTATACCAATTATCTAATCCTGCTTGATGGCTTTCGAGTTCAACATCATCAAATGAATTAAATATATAAGAACTATATGATTGAATAGCATCTTGTACAACAGGACTTTCTTTTTGTCCTTGTTGTGAAAATTGTACTAATCGAAGTAATTTTGCGAGTGTATCATCAGACCTTTGTTCCTTCTCTAATCCTGGAATTGCCATATATTTATCCTTGTCCTATGCTAATTCTTTGTGCTTGCTCATGCCATTGATTTACAAGGTCAGATACAAGTCCTAATCCTTGTGAATATTGTTGACCAACATCACCAATTGCTCCTGCCATTTCTTTGCCATATACATCTTTAACACCACTTTGTTGTCTTCCAAAGCCACTTCCACCTGCAAATCCACCAGCAGCTTTTGTAGCTTCTTTTCCACCTAATCCGCCATATAACCCAGACAATAAAGATTGTCCTTTTGCTTGTAATTGTGGTGAGTATGTTTTATAACTACCTGCTTGTAGCATCTCAGGACTTATTGATTGAAACATCCCAGGTGGTAAATCTTGTTCATTTAACCCATAATGCTCTGCAAATCCACTTGCAATAGATTCTGGAGTAAGAGACGTTAACTGAGACCATCCCATCTCCCCAAAAATACTTTGTAAACTTTCTAATATACTTTGTTGAAACATATTATTCTCCTTCTAACATTTGAAGCAACATTAATAATGGCATCAATGATTCCATCATTTGACCACCTTTACCACCTTGATTAAACCCCTGTTGTCCAAATTGTGAAACACCCGTTGTTAATGGTTCTAATAAATTTTTACTTCCTCCCCATAATCCTCTTAATCTATCTGTGAATTGAACTCCTCTTGTTTGCGGCCCTATCATTGGAGCTTCAGGAATATTGATTTTTCTATTCGGCTGAAATAATCCCTCTTGTTCAAATGGATTAAGAGTTTTCCCAACACCTTTAAATAATCCTCCCCATTTGCCTTCACCACCAACATCTTGAAATTTTTGAGCAGTCTTTCTAAGTATTCCTCCTTCTGGCCTAGAACTTCCAAGCATTTTACTCAACATAGCTGATGAAAATCCCCCAGTTAAAGCATTTTTAAATATATCTCCCTCATCAACCTGCATTGACCTTGCCTCAGAAAGATAATCTCTATAATCACCCCTTAAAAATGTTTTTCCATATCTTTCATCAATATCAAGTAACCCTTTCATTGCTTTTCTTTTTTGCTTTGTTTTTCTTCCCGATGTAAATGCTCCAAGAATCCCAGATAATAATGGATTGCCTAAAAGACCAAGAATACTTAAATATGAATCTTGCTCATCATATTTTCCAGCAGCATCAGAAGCTTTAATCCCAAGTTTTTCCATATCAGCATAAAATTCCTCTTCCATTTCACCCATCTGTTTCTTGGTTGCAACGTCTGCTTGTTTTTCTTTACTCTCTTTAATTTTTGACTGCTGGATTAATCTTGTTGTTGGCCCAGCTACTTGATATGGTGATATACCATTTGCCATTATATTACTCCTTTTTCCCTAAAATTATTCTTTTAAATATATTAATTATTATCGTCATATACAAATCTCAAAAATTACATCCAAAAAATACTGAATTATCTGTTACTGCTGCATAAGTTAGAGTAAGTTTTGGGTCTCTACTTGTTTCTGTATAATCTGCATAATAACATTGAATCTGAGTATAATTTCCACCAAGAGAAGGAGCAGAAAGCCTTTTGTCAAAATTAAATCCCATTAAACAAATTGTAAAAGTTCCACTTCCTATTTTATTTTGTATAGCAGTAATTCCATTAGAATTTATAGTAAAAGTATGATAACCTGCAGTAGTAGATACTGTTACTACATCTGATACTTCAGTTCCTAATGTAACTCCACTTGCAAAGCAATTTCCATAATCTGCTGAAGTTCCTGCTAAAGCTGTTGCTTCTACTAATGTTACTTTATCTGCATTACTACCAACTGTACCTAAATTATCTAAATATAGCTGAATTGTTGCACTTTCTAAAGTTCCACTTTGTAATGATACATCAAATGGGAAATAAGACCTTCTACAGTAATAATTATTTCCACCCCTTCCACCTGAGTATATATTATATACTGCATAAGTACTATTTGTAGAAGTGTTACCATAAACATCTGCAACCGAAGACACAGTTCCTCTCGCATTAGCCCAAGATACATTACTACCTAACTGAGCATAAGAATCTCCTGTTCCTGAATATATTGTAGGCATTACAATTCAACCTTTGGCATATAATAATTATCTTTAATAAGTGTATACATATTTTCATTGGGAGATACAGATACCTCATTGTAAGAAACTAAGTCAAATGAATATGGATTATATTCTTCTTCTTTGTTATTCCAATAAGTTATCTTACCACCTGATTTAATCTTAGATAATGCAAATTCTTTAAACTTATCTAAATTTTCATCTCCAAATGTATCAAGGAATATACCATCGTAAGTAGATAAACCATTTACACTGCTCCAATCACCCTGAACTATAGTAACATTAGATTTACCATTTGCCCATATTTGTAATTTTTCAAAAATCTGTGGGTGTATTTCAACTATTGTATGAGAATTTACACCCTGTGCTTGTATGTAGTCTGCACATATTCCCATACCAAATCCTATTTCAAGTATATCACCTTTATTATGACATACAAATTCTGCTGACTTCTCCATAATAGATGATTCCCAATCCATCATAACTTCTATACCCTTTGAATCAACTATCTTATTATCAAAAAATTCTAATATATTATCTTTAAAAGCCATATTATGTAGTATCAAAATCTAAGGAAGCAACCCCATAATAGTTAGTTCCATCAAAATAAAAGGATAATATATCTGTCTTATCATCAGTTGTAGTAAGTGTCGGCTCATCTGTATTTAATATTCCACCACCTGCCCAATAAATAGTGCCTGATGTTACAGCCCAAGTAATTACATTACTACCTCCATTACCTTGTACTATCTTTAATATTAAATTACAGGGGTTAGATGGATTAGTAGCAAATGTTACTGTACTACTATTATCTAAAAGCAAATGATATTTATTGCCTTCTCCCCAATCTATAGATACAGCATCTGTTCCTGTTTGAGCTGTGAATCCTGCTGTTGAAGTATTAAAATCAACTTCTCCTGCTGCATCCATCAAAATATCTCCATAAGCATTTAAGGTTATGTCTGAATCTGTATCTCCAGCTCCTACAGTTTCTATCTCAAGGCCTCCTAATGAAGATACATTAAAATTAGCATAATTACTTGCATCGTATAATACCTTGAATTGGTCTGCAGTAGTAGAGGTTATTGCTAATGTACCTGCCATTGTATCATCTGCATCATTTGTAATATGA
>Ga0098058_1000127_pt1 | contig 27328 bp, 39 predicted proteins | sample 19_taG_FD_75061 | JGI IMG/M metagenome (GOLD analysis project Ga0098058, IMG submission 75061) | Marine viral communities from the Subarctic Pacific Ocean - 19_ETSP_OMZ_AT15317 metaG | ecosystem: Environmental > Aquatic > Marine > Oceanic | place: Pacific Ocean | collected 2015-01-19 | reverse complement strand
ACAATGAACTTAAGGACATACTCATCAACGGGTGAGAACACCAATCAACTTGTTTTAGCAAGTGACGGCAACGTTGGCATAGGTACTCTTAGTCCTAGTAGTTATTACGCCACAAGTCTAGTTGTAAGTGACGGTAATGACGGTGGAATTACTATAGTCGGCGGGACTTCTGATGACAGCTGGCTCATGTTTGCCGATGGTACTACTGGTGCGACTCGATATAGCGGGAATATCAGGTATGACCATGATAGTGATTATATGTCTTTCGGCACAGATGGCGTTTTCGACTTAGTGACCATCGACTCCTCCGGCAACGTTGGTATAGGTACCAGTAATCCGCAATACAGCACAGATTTTGTTTCTGCTAGTGACTCGTATGCTACTGTTGCAGCAGCGACAATAGGGGTTGATAACTTCACAGGGATACATTTTGGATACAGAGAAGAGGGGAACACCAGCTATCGCAAGTCAGGTATTGTTTTTGAGCGGACCACGTCTGCAGCGGTGGGCAAGATTCACATACTTAATGATATTGCTGCCGATAGTGGGAGTATGGCGTTATCGGATGCCAAGCTAACTATCTCAGATAATGGCTATGTAGGCATAGGTACCAGTAGTCCTGATGGAACGCTTCATGTGTACGAAGGCTCCGCTGGAAGTGTCACCGCAAATGCCAATGCTGATGAATTGACTATAGAGAGCGACAATGTCAACATGGGGATGCAGTTCCTCTGTCCCAATACTTCAAACAATAACATTTACTTTGGGGATGTTGATGATAACGACGTTGGATTTCTGTACTACAACCATCCAAACAACTTCATGGCGTTCGGGACGAATACCGTCGAAGCAATGCGAATTGACTCCAGTGGCAACGTTGGCATAGGTACTAATGCCCCATCTTCTGCGCTTGATGTGATAGGAAGTATTGAATATACGGGCACACTTATAGCCACTTCAGATGAAAGGCTAAAGGAGAACATAACAGACATAACTAATGCATTAAATACTATTACAGCATTACAAGGAAAAACCTTTAATATGCTAAATACTACTAATGTAGAGTATGGTTTAGTAGCCCAAGAAGTTCAATCTATAGTGCCAGAGGCGGTAAGAGTTATAGATATTGAAAATGGATATTTGGGTGTGAGTTATCTTTCTTTTATCCCTATTTTGATTGAAGCGACAAAGGAGCTCAAAGCAGAAAACGACCAAAAAAATGCTGAAATACAGCAACTAAAACAAATGATATATCAAACACAAGTAGAAATCGACTCATGGAAGGGGAAGAATTAAATGGCTCTAAGTAAAGATCGTCAGTTCAGAAACAGCTGGCAACGTCATGGAATACGCATACGCTATGTGGAAGAAACATCCCGATTTCTTAGACGCTCTCGACGTATAGGAGTTTTTTAAATGGAAAGCCAACTAACCCGAATGGAGAAGGAACTAATCCGGCATGGGAAGATATTAGATAACGGACTAAAAGACCGAATGGAAAGGATTGAGAAGGTAGTAGAAACCGCTCTAACTCCCCAACCTCCATGGCAGAAGTTCCTTTTCAAAACCGGAGGAACTTTTATTATAATTGCCCTCTTTACCGGATCTTTATATCTTCTTCTTCGGATCATGCCAGCGGATACGTTGATTCAACTAGTCCAGGCTATGGTAGGAGTTCTTTGATGATTAAGCTGGAAACTGTCCCCGAGACTGAGGAAGCTTGGTTTGAGATCTATGGAGATCCTAGAAGCAAAGGGGATAATGCTTCTACAGATTGGATAAAGGATAACCTTGATTGGTTTGCCTTACCTTTTAATCTATTCCTATCTTGGAACCATGAGCAGGAGATCGAATGGGGATATATGCACCGACGTATCGGCCCCGTGGTAGTGGATGCTTTAAAGGAAATGCTCGATAATCAAGGGATAGTTTATATCCGAGAGAACGGGCATGATAAATGGGGAGGATGTTTCAACTACCGTCCTCAACGGGGAGATTCTACTAAAATGTCTACCCATTGTTTCGGAGCAGCTATAGACATAAACCCCCATCTTGGGGGATTTAGACAAGTATCAAAACAACCTAAGTACATCACAGAAGCCTTTGTTAAACGAGGCTTCACTTATGGGGGGGACTGGTTTGTACCAGATGGGATGCACTTTCAAGCAGGGTTGGGATTATAGGAGAGAGAGATGAAGGCAGGTTTGTTACTAGGTGGAGTTCGGAATGGTACCTTTCAGAGGATTAATGCGATTTTCTGGAAAGATATCAAAAAGGGAAGAAGTGTTAAGAAGTTTCTTAAGGTTATAGGAGATGAAATAACAATCATCCAAGATCAATGGAATGATGTTATCAAAGAACACGGAGATGACGGGGAGAACCTTAGTCAAGACTCTCCTAACTGGGCTGCGGCTTCAAAGCTTTTTGAGGAAATAAGCGATCAGGATATAGAGCTCCCGGCTTCCCCTACTGAGATAACCGATGCAGATCTGGTATTCGTAGAAGGTGTGAATACCTATGATATCGAGATCCTCGAAGCTCTTGGATTACTAGAAGATGAGTAGCCCGGAGGCTATAGCAAAGCGACAAAGTAGAACTTGGAAGCTTACTATCTACTGGAGTGCTATGGTTCCTGTTATGATGACAGCACAGGTTCTTCTTACCAAACTTGGTATAGACATCAAGCTTCCTATCGCTGAGACAGTTGCTCTTGCGGGGGTGGTATCTGCTGCATATCTAGGCAAGAGGGCTATCCAAGCAAATAGGCAACAAGCAGGAGCATAGATTATGTCCGATGCCTTTATTCCAGAGAAAAAGCAAAGAAAATTCATTCGACCTCTGAATAAAGGTATTCGGAATGATCTGCCCTCTACTCAGTTACCTGATGGGGCATTTACAGATATCGACGGGTTCATAGCTCAACCCTATGGGCTTCGTCGTCGTCCAGCTACCTCCCGGTTTGGTACTTGGGAAGTAGACTATGCCCCTATTCAGGGGCTTTGGACGGTACGAGCAGTAACCGGTGCGTCTTACTCGGTGATCATGGATAATAAGAAGATCTATATAATCAGGACTGGAACAAGAACTGCTATAGATTGGACCTATGAAGTTGGTACAGTTACTGAAGGAGATACTGCGTATGATCTAGTAGGCAGTGGAACCTCTTGGTCTACTGGACAGAATTGGATTCTTGCTGGGGATAGGATATTTGTAACCGGAGAGACGGGGGATACGACTGAAACCAATGCTAATGACGTAGCGATAAAAACCTACATAATCGCAGCAGTAACGGATGATACGAATATAGTTCTTGAGACCCCGTTAGTAAATGCACCCTCTGGTGCTACATATGTCATCTACCGCTCTGTTGGAGCAAGTGCCATAGCTACCCCGGTTAATGTGAATGATACTCTTTACTTTGCAGATGGACAAAGGCCTATTCAGACTGTTACTAATAATCCTGCAAATGCCTGGGGGTTATTGAATAACGACAACTGGTGTCCTTATACTGTTGCTTATCATGGTGATAGGCTTTGGGCCGCAGATATCAGAGACCCAGAAGATGATCTTGGAGGGGGAATAGATCTACGCTATCGACAACGAATAGCCTGGAGTAATCTAGGTGTAGGAAACTTAGGAACCTTCACAGCTACTGATTTTCTACAACTCCCCTATGGCTTCGGGGCTGTTAGACGTTTAATGCCTATGAGTCAGTTTCTTATAGCGTACCTCACGGATTCTATCTGGTTCGGACAGCAGAGTAATCTCCCTTCTCTCCCCCTGCAATTCACTAAGTTTGAAACAGGAGGAATGGGATTAGTAACTCCCAAGGCAGTAACCGCCTATCTGGATGGTCATTTCTTCATAGGACAAGATGACGTATACTTCGTGTCGCAAAGAGGGGTACAACCGGTAGGGACACCGGTTGTTAAGGACATGCTAGCTACTGTGTCTTCTGAAGCTTCAGTGAGAGCGGTAACGGATTATTCCACCTCTACTGTTGTCTTTGGCATTCCTACGTCTGGGAATCAGATATCCCAGCTATGGCGATTCAATGTCAAAACTAAAGGTTGGTCAAATGAGGTACGAGAAACAAACTTCATCCAAACAGATACTATTCTTGAAACTATTAGTTGGGATAATCTTTCAGCGAATATCGCTCCTGATACTTGGCCGGGGTTTGGTACCTATTTTGCTAGTTGGAATACGATACTTACTGAGGTTGCATGGAATCAACAGTTATTTTTTAACTCTGGGGATCGGCTTTTTTATTACCAAGACGACTCCGGGTTATTAGATGCAGATACAGGACAAGTTCCTACAGGTAAAGTGATTACAGGGGATCTAGACTTTGAATCCCCTGATATCACCAAGACCTTTACTAGCTTCAGTCTGGAACTAGAATCCCCCCTTAACGCATCAGATGATTCTCTTAACATAGTCCTATCAGGGTCTGTAGATAAAGGGAAGAACTGGAAAGACCTAGGAACCTTAGTCATCCCCGCAGAACAAGATGAAGATGAAGTAAACTTTCGTATAACCGGAGCTCATGTAAGGTTTCGGTTAGTCCCTCAAGCAGCTGAAAACCATACCCCTTATACTCTTGGAGGTTTTGGTATTGTCTTTGCTCTCGTCGGAGATGAGGTACAGGGAAGATGATGGCTTTACCTGCGAATCTACACTTTCTTTCTTTTGATAAAGAGAAGCTTGGTAAAATCTGGGAAGAACTAAAAGACTTCTGTTGGTATCTAGGCGAAGGTGAATACTCCGATCCAGTATTTTTTACTAAAGTATTCACTGCACCAGATTCGGTTATACTAGAATCCTCCTATGGTTACTTTGTAATAGAACGGATCAAACAAGGGAATCGAGCAGAAGTACACCTACCCTTAACTGATCATAAACTCTCGGCGCATATACCTGATATTCAAGCAGGGCTTGTTTGGCTTTTTACTGAGTTTGACTTACGGCGAGTTGAGACGAATATCTATGGATTTCAACGAGCAGTACGAAGGTTTCTTACTAAGATTGGTTTTCAACATGAAGGGACTCTCCGTAAACGGGCTATGGTCCGCGGGGAGTGGAGAGACGTAGAGATGTATTCTATACTAAGAGAGGAGATATTTAATGGCTAAGAATGAAACAGACATAGGAAGCGACCTTGGAAGAGGAGGAGGAGGAGGAAGTACAAGGTCTTATAGCCCGATGTCTATTCCCACAACATCCGATGAGTTTTATGAACAAGTGAAGACTATTCTTGATGAGACTTACCCCATCAAACCTGAGGATAGTTTCAATCCCGGTGATTATGAATTCAGTAATGTAGACACCGGGTTTGGTGGATTTAACAATAAAGACCTTAAAACTCTCCTTGGAGAAGTCCTTGAATATAGTGTTGGAGGAGATATAGATCCCTATATGAAAGTAGGCTCTGCTTCTGATATTGAAAATGTAAACCCCTATACTGATACTGCATTTAGCAATGCTTACGGGGTGGCAGACGCTTCCGGAGGAGCGTTGAAGGATATCTTCTCAGGAAACACCCCAAAGTTTATGCAATCTATAATGGACAGAGCAGCACAAAGTGCAGGGAATATCTATTCTTCCGGGAATGCTCTTTACTCCGGGGCTGCACAGGAGAATATAACCAACGCAGCTATGAAAGCAGGGAATGAAAGTCTCTCTCAGTATATTAACTCTGCTAGTGAGGCTTTCCAAGGAGCATCGCGTATAACCGGGGGTATAGGGCAAGCAGAGTACTTCTCTCCAACCTATACCCAAAATCCCTTCTTCATGTCTCCCAGGGAAGCTTGGAGTCTGGATCAAACCGGGACAGCAAATGCAATGACAAACATAACAGGAGCTTTGAGTTCTGGAGCTAATATCTTTGGAGCATTGAAGCCGAAGGGGATTTAATGGCAGGAATAAACATCGCGGGTGGTAGGAATCTAGACGATCAGGCTATAGCTCAAGCTGCTCAAGCAGGACAAGTAGCTGCTCAGGGATGGGCACAAGTAAACGAGGGGTTTAGGCAGTTAAAACAAGCCCGACAATTCGATGATCAGATGAGGCAGAATCAAGCTCAATTTGAAGCGGCTCAAGAACTTAAAAGAACCCAATTTGAGCTCTCCTATCAAAATCAACTTTATGAATTTGATAAAAACTTCAGCTTGGCTAAGAAAGAGTTTGACTTACGAACAGAAACTCTAGCCTTTGACAAAGAAAGACACATAGAGCAAATCCGTCAATGGACAGAGACAGAGAATAGACTCCGAGCTACTCTTGCTCTTGATACCTCTATATTCACAGAAGCTCAACGTATCCAACATGTCGCTGAAATCAGTGGGTTTATCTTTGATACCTTTGGGAATATCCGAGATGCTGCACGGGATCAGTATGGCTCTAGAATGGTGGTTGCTTTACTTAAGGCTCAAGGCTGGGGAGATGAAGACGCTGAGAACTTCACTACTATGGCCGGGAGGTACATGACAGCAGGAGACATGACCCGAAAGGATTGGATTAATGGCATAGAGCATCCTGAGATCATGCTTAGAAATCTTGAAACTAACATTAATGGTCGAGTAGAAGATGGGAATACTGCTCTTGCTGCTGAAGCTTTCCAAGGCACAGGAGGTCCGGGAGCAGCAGAAGACTCTGCAGATCCAGAGGATAACCGCGGTGCTGCTATAGAGGGTAAACCGAGTTATGTTCAAGAACCTACAATCGGAGATCCTGAGACGTTTTCAGATGTCTCTATGGTTACTAACTCCTCCATGGCAGGTCCTGCAGAGGAAGCAGCAGATCGAGCTCGGGGTGGTACTATCTGGCAAACTATGAACCCTATCAAAGTTGCTGAGTATATCCTAAATCCTGCTAGTGACCTTGTAAACAACCGAGCCTCTACAGATTGGAAAAACCCATACTATGCCCAACTCTACGCTGCTGATCCCTCTGCTCTTGCATTTGCAGCTTCTGTTGAATCTATTCCATTTAAGTTTCGTAGAAACAGGGGTTATGTTTCTCATGATAACCCCCAAGGGGTAGGTGCACGGTTTGAAGCTAGACGACAAGCAGCTGAAACAGCCTTGAATCACTTTGAAAACCTTAATGAAGAAGAATTCAAACGTATCTTTCCAAACCTCTCGTATCAACCAAGAGCAGTAGATAGTTATCTTAACAAAGAAGGTATTCTTTCCTATGATCCAAACTCCCCGCTAACGAGTCAACCTGAGTTACATTATTCATCTATAAAACCTAATACGTTTAAAGAACCATATATCCTTGGTGCCGAAGTAATTAGGTTAAAGGCTCCTGGCACTGCAGAGAAAGTAGATATCCTTAATACCTTTAAAGGACAAATAGAGGGTGTTGATCCTACTGCGATCCTTCGAGAGAGAGCAACGGCTCAACCCTTTGATTATCGAACCCTGCAAAGCATCTTCAGCGGTGACGTTGATTCCAACGCAAACGAACAGTCGGACCCGGTCGTAAAGTCTGCTCCTTTTGAGTCTGGATATTCGATACCCATTGGTAAATTAACATCTACTTCCATAGAAGAACCAGAGCCTAATACCTTTACCCAAACGCAGCAATCTCAACTCGATGCTGCTTCTGGCTTATCATCAGAAGATGCACAACAACCATCAGAGAATGCATTTCAGGAAGAGATGACTCGTATTCGTGGGTATAAAGATGAAGATCATTCTAATGTCGGGCCACGGGATATGGTAGGAATCCGAAAACGAAATGCATACACTCAACGGAAAGCAAAAGGCATGAGATCTCCAGTTATTACCCCTTCTGGTACTCCGATAGATACAACTCCTTTCTTTTCAGTAGACGGTCCTGGAATAACCAGACTTGAAGCCCGAGCAAAAGGAACTGGAGCTAAACCCAAACAGGTAAAAGCTATTGCCTTCCATGCAGTTGAAACAGAAGTGCTTACTCGCCTTAGAGAAGCTATCGCTTCGATTAAGGTCCCTGAAAACAAACCATCCATACTACCACCAGTACCGTCTGATTACCTTGGGAAGCTTACTTCTACTATGCTTCGTTCCTTACCTGAGGAGATTATGGCAAATGCTGACATGACTCCAGGGTATATGCGAGCCGCTACCTCCGCGGTAATAGACGATATGAATGATGTATTTAAGAACAATACCTCAGTAGAACAAACAGCCCAACGAATACTCTCTGGGTATTATGCTGTTGGTAATGATCTTACTCGTAGGCTTACTACCTTTGGGTTATCTGATTCTGAGAAGGATATAGTTGAAAGTGCCTCTCAATTCAAAGAGAATCGACTTGCTTTCCAAGCTAGTGTCGAAGCACAAATAACTGCAGATACTTTACTTAATGAGAACAAAGGTTATGAGTTTGCACTCGATAACTTATTCAAACTCCTCCAGCCTATCATTAGCAGTCTTGAATTCATGGAAGACCCCGAGTCTTTCTTAAGTAAACCCTTCTTCCGAGGGCTGTTTAATGAGTATCAGTATCTTTCTAGTACTATAACTGGTATTCCACTAGAAGCTGATGAGATGACATATAAAAAATGGGCCCTTGCTATTCCTCAACACTTCGCTGTTCTAAAGAGCTCTGTTAGTAGTTCCGTGGCTAGACATCAAGCTCAATCTGCTGGAGAAGCAACACGACAGGATTCTTTAACAGATGAGGGTCAGAATCTCACAGAAGAATATAAACAAGACTAACAGAGGTATCTATGTCCCTAGAGGAAAGAATAGAAAGACTTCGTGCTGATCCTAGATTTGCTCGTCTTCCTTATACAGAACAAACTGAAGTCATGGGTCAAGTCATTGGAGCAAGAGCACCGATAGACTTGCCTAGTTGGAATGAAGCGTCTACTGAAGCCAAGATGCAATTCATGCGACAAGCTTTAAATAGAGCCCCTGCTCTTGAGAATAAAGAAATGCAAGAGAAGATCGCACAAATGGGAGCACAAATCCAAGGAGGGGATGAGGGGGCTATACGTCAAGCCTCTAACTTCCTTATTCGTCGTTCTGTTTACTCTCGTTCTATCGTGGCAAATCTCCTTGATGAACATCTTTGGTCTCCTTTCATTGCTAAAACCATGGAAGGAACTGAGGAACTTAGAAATGAATCTATAATTAACCTTCCTCTAGAAGACGAACTGCGAGTAACTGACTATTTTTCTTCTCTTATTAATCAAGATAAACAGGTGTCAAGACGAACTAAGATCATTGGTACTATAGCCGGTCTTGGAGCGCAGTTCGCTGAGATCTTACTACTCTACAAGGTTGGGGTTGGATTTACTCCTGACAAAGCAGCGGGACTAGGAAAGTTATTCACTTGGCCGTTTGAACGAGTTAGACAAGTAATGGCTAATACTCCTGCAACTGAGACACTTCTTACTTTTGGTAAAGGGATATCTCATGCAGCTGCGGGAGGAATTGTAGGAGCTATGCGAGAGTTCACCCTTGATGCTCTTGAAGGTGTGCAATACGATGGGAACTTCCAAGAAATGGCAGCTAATGCCAAGACATACTTTGGAGAATACTTCCTAGGGGATGTTCTTGCTAATATAGGTGGAGGCATCGTTCTTCCTATGATCCGCGCTAATGCTAGAAACTTTACTAAAGGCTTTGGGCAGTCTGATGAGATATTGAAACACTTACAATCAGGAGACCTTAAGACCCTTGTGCAAAGCATTGCCAAAATGGAAGATGTTCCTGACGTTCTCATACGCCAAATGCTCCCAGAAACCAAAGCAAATCTTAGATCTATTCAGAACGGTATCGCTACCTTTTACAAACTCGGTCGGATTAATGCAAATGAACTCTCTGAGGATCTTATTAAGTCTATCGCTACTGCAAATCACTTCGGAGTAAAAGCAACAGAAGCAGGATTTGAAGTATGGAACTTCTTTGATCCAACACAAAAGGCAACTCTCTCTAGTCTTGAGGAACTTTCTAGCTACCTATCCGAGACTATACTTAAGGAAAAGAATCGCATTGCAATAGAGCTTACTGATGCCACAGTACGAGGTGCGGGGTATGACCATCTTCAACTCCGAAAGGTTATTAAACAGAATCTTCCTCTAGACCAAGCGGATAATGTAGATCTTCTTACTACTATCCTTGCCCCTCAAGGGGGAAAGTTTACAAGTGCAAGACTTCGGGACTTCTCTCGAGGGTATATAGGGTCTATGAATGGCGACGGAGCTTTGGTCCGAGGCCTTCAGGTAGATGAGATAACCAAGTCCGGTAGAACCTATCTTCGACTTAACTCTAATGGCAAAGAGCTAACCACTATTCGTAGTGGCCCCCTCTCTGCTGCTGAAGAATACAAATCTGTTCAAAAGATAACATCTGCTCTTAATACTCTTGCAGATGATATAGGATTAAAAGGTACTAAGAGGCTAGTTACTTCTGAGTATGTAGCAAACCTAAACAAGCTTTCTCTTTATACCCCTGGCTGGTTGGATATAACAGCTAGAACGAATCTTGATGCTCATATAACCCGACGAGGAGAAGCCTACCTTCTGGCTTTTAATGATCCCAAAGTAGGGACAATAAGCTTCTCTAACCTTGAGGAAATTGGAGACTTTATACTCGCTAAGGCTACTACTTTAGACGAAGCTACACACTACCTTGCAACTAGCGAAGGTCTTACTTTGAAACAATCAGACTCTGGACTTAAGCTCTTTGATTCCGGTAAGAAAGAAGTCTGGAGTGGTACAACTGTAGAAGAACTCCTTCTTACTCATCCGGAGTTTATGCCTAAGGCTCCTGCAGGACTTGGACCTACGGTAGGTGTTATTGTCCCTCCCGGTGGGGGGAAAGTCCAAGGACAGTTACGGTATGTAGAAAAAGCTGTCATTGGTTCTTTTGAAGATGTCTCAAAACATTTTGCTCAATTCAAAAACACATCCCTTCCTGCAGAGAAAGTGAAACTCAGTCCTTCTGGTGCTACAGCATCTTTCACTAAGAAAGGCCGGAATGAGATCTGGGAAGTCTACTACCCCGAGGTAGAGTATCGGGGTCAATTCTCTAGCCTCGAAGAAGCGCGAGACTTTATTAAAGATGCTCCTGATAGTTTTCGACTTATGGAAGATATTGCTCACGAAAAGGGTATGCAGTTAGACATGTTCGATGGAGATTTCTACCTATTAAACGAACTAGGAGAAGTACAACGAGCACAGACTGTTATAGAACTCCAAAAACTCCTTGCTGATGTCCCTACTCCTGCTTGGGCTCCGGAGTTAGTAGCTAATATTCAACCCGCAGGAGCCCCACAAGGGAATGGTTGGAAGCCAAACCCGATAGAAGGTCGGACTTTGAAGACCATGCGGAAACAACGACAGGCTTTTTCAGAGCTTGCTGACTTTATGAAACCTACTGAATCTGTATTCGAAGATGCAGTTCGATTCGGTGGAGGAGAGGAATATCTAGAGCTATTTCGACAGGTAGAAATAGGCCTTCGAGCAGTAAATGGCCGACAGCAAACTATAGGCCGAGCAGCTCATACTATTTTCTCAGAAGGGGGCAAGACTTTCCCGGAAGAGATCATGCAAAAGATAGGGTTACTTCTTGAGACTGACGAAGCTAAATGGATAGAGACTATTGCAAAACTTAACCTAGAGGACAAGCATGTTACCGCTGCTCATTCCTTTCGGGAACTCCTAGGTACTTCGTCTGATACTGGACTTGGTAGGCAATTCGGAGTAGCTCCTAGGAAATGGTTAGAAAACTACGTACCTCATATTCGTAAATGGCTTGGAGAGAACCCTACTAAGAACTTAGATACTATGGAAAGCACAGATATCTTAAAGGAGATCTATGGGGGAAACGTACCTGAGGATCTGATTTCCTTTTTCAAGTATACCCGTAAAGCAGATCAGTTTATGAATCTCGTCCGAGAGCGGAACCCACTTAAGCTTTTACTCAAGTACTCAGCTACTGGTAATAGAGAGCTTTTCCTAGGTGAGGCATTTGAAAAGATAAAAGCCTTATCGAGTAATATAAAAAACGTCCCTCAGATAGATGCGAATCAAGCTATAAAACTACATCTGTATATGGAAGATATCATGTCTGTTCCTACAGGTAGTGAGACCATCATGCGACGTCTTTCTCATAAGCTATATGCAGCTTTTGGGCTTGATAAGGCAGATGCCAAATCCCTTCATGAATACCTAATGCTCATGGGTTATGGGGCTACTATGGCCTTTCGACCTTGGTTGCCTATTCGTAATACTTTCCAGACTTGGACCACTCTAGCCCCTATTATTAATAACAACTATGTCAAAGCAGGGTATAAAGATGTGCTAAATGATGTAGATGGAACTATGTTCGACGAGATGAGACGAACAGGGCATCTTACTACAGACCAACCTATATTCGGAGGAGATACCTTAGTAGACAACCAAGGGTTTCTCGCAAAGCTTATCCGTAAGGGTCTTAAGTGGTATAGAGGTTCTGATGATTTAGACAGAGGGGTAGGTTATGCAGGAGCCACACGTAAATTCAATGATGCAGTAGAGAAGTTCAAAACCCGAGGGTTAACCCCTCAGGAGTTCTCTAGTGAAATCGGCCTTACCTTTTTTGATCCAACATTGCAGAATAAAGTATTGAATGCTATAGGCACAGGAGATTGGGAAGTAGGGCTCGACATCTACCGTCGAGCCGTAATAGATCGGGCTTTCTTTCCTTATCGTCCGGGTATGACACCTTTCAGAGGTGTAATGGGCAAGGTGTTTGGACAGTTTGGCTTTTATCCTATGTACTACGTAGACAACATACGTAAAACTATGTTGAATGCTACATGGCCAGATAAACTTGCATTCGCAGGTACTATGACTGCAAACTCTCTTTTGATATATGAAGGGTTTAAGCAACTAGGTGTTGAAGCTAAGAACTTCCAACCGTGGAATCCTATGTTCTTCGCTGGAGGCCCTCTTTATCAAATGATGAACAATGCCATGCAAGCCCCGAGTGCTATATGGGGTAATTACAAAGGCCGACAGGCAGCAGCGGAACTCCTAGGACTTTCTTCTAAAGACGGTAAGATTGTATTCAACCCAGGGAAGTCTGAACTCGGTAAACTCCTAGTCCCGGGTTCCTTTCAGATGAAAGCTATGGGGAAAGCCTATCAAGCTTTGGCAGATGGAGATATACAAGGGTTCTTTCTCCATCTTACCTCTGCCCCAACAACAGAGAACTTTTAACTCTTTGATCCTTGGAGCATATGCTTCAAGATCAAGGTAGATCCTTTTATAACTCGAGTGCTGTTGTCTTTCAGGAGTAAGGTAACGGTTCCTTCAAAGGAATAAGGATCTATTCTAATACTCTCTACCTTCTCTATTCCTTGTAAAGGAAAAGGTTCTCCTTTGGTATTAAATGCTGCCCCATACCCCTCGGTCCAAGGGAGCTTTTTAATCTTATCCTTGGTAGAACTTCTTCTTCTCCAGAGATAGGACTTAACTTCATCCGCGGTACACCCCGTCAAGTTCGCTATTAGGCTTGCGCTCCGGGGTAGGGGTTTGTTCGGATGCTCCCGGAGATACATCGCTAGACATCCGTGATGATAACCTTTGTTCGATGGGGATATCCCGCTCTTCCTCCCCCGTTTCAAGATCATCCCTTTCTTCTTTAGGTATAAAGCTAGGGTCTTCTTCCCGATTCCTAGGCGTTGGCTCGCTCCCTCTAGAGTCCCCGTTTCCCGATATGCCATTGCCATTTCCTCGATACTTATCTTCGATGTCGCTAGTGGATAGGCCACTGAGGTTCACCTCTCTTTTGATCCATATATACTTCTCCTTTCCCTTGCTTGAAGGGTTTGTTTGTTTTTTCCCGGATTCATCTACTATTCTTACCTTGCCTTCTTCATGTAGTTGCTTAATGATGTTTCCTACTGTTACTGCATTGCACCCATATGGTGACATAGCGGTTAGAAGGCTTCGTCTTTCCTTGGCGGTTTCTCCCCGTATTAATCCTTGGATCCTGTTATACCACTTGGTCCATTCGGAAGCATTGGTATTCTCCATGGTATAAAGCGAGTCTGAAAAGGTAGCATTCAATATCCCTTGTGCCTGTTGGAAGTCTAACAAGGTGATGATACGTGCTTCATCTTCTCCTACTACCCCTTCATATCTTTGTGCTCGGAGAATGATCATGAGTTTAACTAGATGGTTATCCATTCTGGTTCGCATGCTTATGCTTTTCTCGTCCTTCTTTTTGGTTAGGCCTTTCTTAAAGGAATGATACCACGTAACATATGCCTCCTTTGCTTCTGGGCTAAAGTTAAACTCCCCTACTCCCTTTTCTGCTACCCAGGCAAGTCTCATTTGCAATTCTGTTGGCCAATCTATTCCTCCTCCGTCAATGTACGTAACAGGGAGAGGGATAGGGAAACTTCTAGTAGGCTTCTCACTTGAGACAATAACGATTCTAGACATAAACCCGGTTCCAAAGGCTTCTGTTGGGATAGAGTTTTCCAATCCATCTCGAGTTGTTGCTCCGTAAAGGGTAACATATCCGTTTCGATATTCTTGCTTGCCTCTGGTAATTGTTCTTTCATCATCTATATCCTTGCAGTCATATAACTTTGTTAACCTATCTATCAATCCCATGTTGTACTTCTGCTTACCTAGGAAGGTACTGAGCTCAGAAACTATGAGTGCTACTTGACTCCCCCGATCCAAGGAGTAGGTTTTTTTGGTTTCTGGGTCATACCATTCTCGTTGTTCTGCTTCGAGTGCTAGGCTTAGGGCTTCTGGAGTTGACTTCCGGACGATGTTTATTTCCTTCCTATTCTGCATAATTGACCCTGCAAAATGCGTATGATACTTGCTCAAGATCTGGGTATCCCCATAGTCTACTACCGTTGATTTCCCAAGGATTCTCGGTGGGCCTACGATGACTATGAAGAAGTTCGGAAATATCTTAGAAGGATACCATCGAAGGTAACTGTCCCTTTTCAGGACTGAGGATATGAGGAATATCCCACTCCATAGGGCAAACTTACTCGGGGTCTCTACCCCCCGGACTGAGGTAGTGAAGTCTGATAGAAACCCCCCTTCTGGTATTAGGTTATCCCATTCTTCCTCCTTCCAGAAGACCTTTAGCTGGTCCTTGTTGAAGACTATTGGTTTTCCTTTCATACTTCCTCTGAGTTATACAAGTTCATTGCAGTCTCTATTCTCAGGGATTCTATACAGATAGACTTTGCCCATTCTAGAATACCGAGTCTTCTAACTACACTCTTAGTCCTGATCCAGTGGATCTCTAGAGTAGAACTCCCATCTCCGTCCTTAGTTTCGTATATCTTAACTATTAGATGTTTGGTTCTTTTGCTCATACTTCTACTTCCTCAAGGGTACCTAGGCTGTGTCCTACCTCTGTATCTACCGGGAAGGTTCTCATAGCCCCATTAATAACAACTGGTTCTTCCATGTGTTTCTTCATGAACGCTATACAGGCTTTGGCATCCCCTTCTGGTACCTCCATAACTAACTGATCGTGTATTTGCAAAACCAACCTCCAGTTATACGGTTTCTCCTTATAGATCTCTATCGTTGCTCGGTTTATGACTGCTGCTGCTCCTCCTTGTATTGGGGTATTAAGGGCTTGTTTCTCTATATCCCGGTCTCTACCCATGAGCTCTCTCTTTCTACCGTTGAAGACTTCTGATATCCGGGTGTCTATTGCTTGTTGTTTAACCTTTGCTGCCCAGCTAGAGTAGCCCGGATGCGCGGCCATCCATCTCTGTTTCGCTATGACAAACTCTCCAAACTTCAACCCTAATGCCGGGGCTTTCATACTGGTCTTCTCAAACACCTCCCTATCCCCTCCTCCGTACTGTATGGCCCCGAATTGAAACACCTTCGCAGCAGATCTTGCTAGTTTCCATTTCTTATCTTTCTCGTTTAGGTTAAAAAGCGTCTTTGCATTATCATCATGCAAATTCACCCCCGTCTCTAGCATCCGTATCAAGGGTGCGTCCATGGTGGTATAGGCTAAGATCCGTACCTCCAGATTGCTATAATCACACGACACCAAGACCTTCCCCTTGGAAGCCGTGAATACCTCACGGATCTCTTTTCCCACACTGTCCTCATCGTCCTTTTTTGGGAGATTCTGAAAGTTTGGATCTCGAGAAGATAACCTCCCAGTTGCAGTCCCATGGATAATAAATGACGTGTGGACCTTTCCGTCCTCCCATGTATCGTAGCTTGTATAGGTAGATAGAATCTTTCCGACCTGCCTGTACTCACGATATAACTCAAGCCAAGCATCTTGCCTATCATATGCCTTCAACTCCTCTATATGCGCTTGTTTGGGTTTTCTGAACTTAGCCATGTCTGTTCTTCGCTTTCCCATGGCGACGGCAAGAGAGAGGAAAACTTGCTCATCTGCCCCGTCTGCTCCTTTGTCAGTCTTTCTTGGCTTCCATCCTTTTGGAATAATAAGGTGTGGAGTTCCTGTGGAGATTTCCTTGAGAGCAGCAAGCCTCTCATACGTTGCGGTCCCTTTCTTGCGTAGACGAGGTTTGCCATCTTTCGTGTGTTTGGTACACGTTTCTGGCTCATACTCCTTGAGGGCTTCAAGTTTTTTGAACTTGCTAGGCGGTGTCGAATAGGCAAGCCACTGCATGTCATGGGCTGAGTCGAAGTTAAAGGCGGGGGGGATTTTTCCAAGAGAGCTTCTCCTAAGCTTTTTATCCAATCTAACGAGCCTTCGCTCATACTCATCTTTCACTTCCTCTAACCGTTTGGTGTCTAGCCTTAAGCCTGTTTCCATCATTTCCCCGATAGGTGCCAAGAGGGGGATGACTTCGTTTTGGTATAGCTCATACACCCCTCGTTCTTTGGCATCTTCTATCATCGGCCCTAGGACTTGGTGTAACACTACGGTATCTCGTAGATTATATATCCTCAGGTCCTCGTCACTCATATCCAATGCCCGGCCTTCTCGGTCGGAGAAGATACTCTTCCATGCCGGGGTATCCCCATAAATAGATACGATGTATTGCAAATTATGTGCTTGTTCCGGGACGATGGTGTGATGGAGCAACATGGTATCATGCTCTACATTCTCGTAGCTAATGGTGTAACCTTTGCCTTTTAGGTATCCAACATCGAATAGGGCATTTTGAAACATCAACCGTCCCTGTTTGAACAGGGTATTTAAGCTATGCTGCACCCTCGAGTAACCGTCGTAATCAAAATAACTCTTCCCTCCTTGGGAAAGAAACGGTACTGAAATCCCATTCTCCCCATCTCTCGCGAGCCCTATGACAATGACCTTTGAGTACTCCCTATTAAGTCCTGAGGTTTCAATATCCACCCCAACTACAACCCCATCTAGTAATGCATCCTGCACCCAGGCTTCTACCTCTCCCGGAGTAGGGAATAGGTTAAAGTTTTCTTCCGGTGGTACCCAGCCTTGTTCTCCTATCTTCATGGCCTTCTGGATATCCGATACCCATGTGACCTTTTTATCTAGAATCGAGTCATCTCCCTTTTTTCTGCTCATTTTTCCGAAATAATTCGGATGATAGGTAGGTACTGCCCATAGATTCCCAACCTTGTATACCGATCCTCGGGTCTTCTCTATCCCCCCTTGTGTTATGCCAAAGTAATTCGCAGCATCCCAGCCTAGAGGGACTATGACCTTGACTCCGGCTTTCTCGAGAGCTTTTAATTCCTGCTCTATGCCTGGGCCACAGGCTTCTATTGCCTCTATGACTTCAAAACTATCCCAGTTTCCCTCTGGTGGCCTACAAGGAAGGATATTACTTACCCAATGCCTACTCCTCTCAATACCTGCATGTAGCAATACCCAGTTTAGGTATGTTCCTGAGGTCCCGTTGAAGGGTTCTTCCTTTTCCTCATCTGCCCTTGTTGGTGCAGTACCATAGAAGGCTACTACTCCGTTGTGTCCAATACTCCCGATTCCTTGGACCTTTTTTCTCCCTTCTAACGGACAGGTACTGCATTTGCTTAATGATCTTGTAAATTGCATCCTCTATACTCATCACAGGACTAGGGAAAGAACCAAGGCTATAGCTAGCATCAAGGAGCCCCCTGCTAGCAAGGTGCTCGTAACCTTCAAATCCTTGATCTCTTCTTCTCGGTTAACTATTCTATTCTCTAGCCCTTGGCCCCAAAGTTCTAACGCTACAATATGCTCTTCTCTATCCACAACCTTGGCCTCCACGATATCTAATTCCTGTAGGGCTAGTATCACTGCCTCATGGTCATGCTCAGTGTAGTGATACACCCCTTCTTCCTGACTCCAAGTAACTGCTCCTAGGTTACTGGTTATTGACGTTAAAATAACCGCAATGGCTAATTTACTTTTTAAACCTATCCAGCTTGGTAGTAACATGTTCTGCTTTCTCCTTATTACTCATCTTTGCTACTGCTTCCTTTTCTACTGCTATTTTCACCTTTGCTTTCTCTTCCTCTACCCTACCTGCTACGGGCATAGGTCTATTGAAGTTCTGTTCCTTTCTTGTTCTTTTTATCCATGCTTCGGTTAATCTCAAAGCCGCATACAACATCACGGTCGCTACGATTCCGTAGACAAAGCTAGTAAAACTCATTCAACTCCTCCTTCTTTAGCAACAGTATAAAACCACAACCCCCTCAAGGGGATGATCAACAACAACCAGAGATAGTTATTTAATATAATCGCAGGGATTAAGCATCCTCCCGTTACCCCTACGTCTAATAATAAAATCGACATGAGCTTTCCTAGTTTCATGCCGGTTCCCCTACAGGGACTATGGTTTCGAGAGTTATCTCCGGCTTTAGGTGTACCACCCATCCATACTTAGCTTGAAGTATAAACTCCTGAATACCTTCTGGGGTTACTGCCTCCCCCGGTACAAGATATAATCTAGGAATAACTTCTCCTTCTGAGAACACAACTTCCTCTACCCCATCTGCAACCATGTCATACCAAAGCTCATGTACTGCAAACCCTAGCCATTCTGGTTCACTAGTGATAGCTACTACTTGATCACAACTCTTCATCCAGTTGAAGTACTTCCTTCCTGCAGTTACCGCTCCAATGATATACTTTGAGTTCTTCAAACTCTGCATCAAGGTCAGGATAGAGATATCATTTGCTTCAGTAAAGGTTCCTCGAAACTGCACTGCTCTCACTACTCCTTTCTTTTGCTTCCTGATTGCTATTAATATATCCGCTATTTCTTCATCACTTGCCTCCTCCCCTGAGGTCCAGATAGTAAACGCCGGTAAGCCATTGCTACTCCCCCCCTCTAAGGTTCCATAACTAAGTCCCGATAGAAACATCACCAGCTCCTTCTACGATACCAACTATTCCATCTTCCTTTATTAGCATTTCATTTTTCTCCTTATCTACTATCAATCCTACATAGTTGTTATATAAAACTGTTTCTCCTACTTTCAAGGAGGGGGATACCACATCCGGTCCTATTGCTAGAACTAGCGCAATGAATTGATTCTGTCTAAACCTTTCAGGTACTATAATACTCCCCTTTTGTACCTTCCCTTTATAGGGTCTTATTAATACTCTACTTCCAACGGGTACTATCACTTCTTCTATCCTCCATTAATACCAACACCCCCTCCCAATCATATCTCCAATAAGGTACTAAAAAGAAGCAAGGCGGGGAGAAGGGGGGTACCTCCCCAGACCTTGCTAGTAAGGGAGAGGAAGCAACGCTTCATCACCTTATCTATCTTGAGAGAAACCATTTGATCCTTCTCCAGATAGATATCTTCTCCCTTTTCTCTCCTTTGATCCCTTTGTACTTACGGGAGAACTGGTTATACTCCACAAAAAACACCTTCTCCATATCTCTCTTTGTCCTTTCATCCGGACCAAAGCCTTCTATTTTAATTCCCATCCCTTTCTCTTCTCTCTCCGAATAGAATGTTCTTCAGGGTTACTGAGAACGCTACCTTATGCAGCAAAGGGTAGGCTTCACTACTCATCACCCCCGTAACCGGATCAAAGTACATCCCCCATAGCTTTACATACGCATGGTGTGGTAGGTAGTTTTTTAGATCTATCACTACTAACTCCGCTTCAATACCCTCCATCTTGAGTAAGGTTACTAGGAGGCTACTCATATCTGCGCAATCCCCTCCGAGGCGTATGGTATCTAGGGGTTCTAGGATCTCATCTTTCGATACCACATACTCAATGCTCTCATGTATCCAGATGTTTAGTTCTCTTGCTCTCGCAATCTCACTACCCGGATCGGCTACTGCCATGGTCGCTATTAGGAATAGAATCAGTTTCATCCTCTATCTCCTCCAATGTCTTGGCTGCGAGGAAGTTTTTCCAATCTTGCTTGACCTCTACAGCGGTAATAGATTTGATATTCACTTGCCTCATCAGCATTACTGCCTTGCTAACCTGCTCCTCCGCTGCGGCAAGGGCGTTGAGCAAGTGCGAGGTGTTAAGCTCTAACATCCATCTATCGCTCAGCGGCAAGTATCGATACCAACTCAAGTCTCGCTTTTCATACTCCTGCCCTGCTACTGTGAGTGTTTTCATACAGCTCTGGGTCCTGAGTCGAGTTGCCCCTCAAGCTCGGCTATGCGCTTGTCTCTTTCGGCTATTACCTCAAGGCATTGAGTAAAGTCCACTCTTGTCTGATCCATGCCGAGCGGACCAGCCCAGCCCTTGTCGGTCTTTGTGAACACATACTCGCCGAACTCTGGGACTGTTAACGTTAACTCAGCCATCACTGCTCCTTCCTTGGGAAATCTATCTCTTGCCCAAATGTGTGCATCCTGATCTTACCGGTTTTTGTAACGCGAATCTGGATGTTTTGCTTGGCCGATTTCACATCGAGAACGACCCAACCGTTGTCATCATCAGAATGTATCCGAGTAACTTCGACAGGTCCAAATTGGAAACCGTAGTCTATATCTTTCAGGATGGTTTTTGTAGTCATTTATCTGCATCTATCTCCTTCAATGTCTCAGTTGCTTTCATCCTTCGGTGCGGTTTCCCACATCAGCCCATTCCGCATCATACTCTCTTCTCATAATCTTCTTCTTTCCATACAACGCTATGGGCGGTGGGGGTATCGAGGGATAGGCCAAATCTTTATACCTCTCAATATCTTGCTCATCCTTATACCCACACCCAACTTCTCTACACTCAAACCTCCCCTTTAGGTTTGTAAACAACTTCGCTCCACAACTCCCTGGGCATCTCCTCAAGGAGGTTATCCAATGGCTTCTATTTACATCAGCCTTCTTTACTTTCAATCCCTATCCCCCCGTTCCATTGGATTCCTCTGATCTCTATGAGTTATCCTCTGCCACCATACCACTACATCCGGGTACTCTATCGGTACCCCCATAGGAGCAAAATCATCCCTTAAATCATCAAAGGGTATCATCTTCAACCCTTCTTCTTTTCGAATCTTACTCGCCATCTTAGACACCGCATGTGCGCTTTTTCCCAAAGCCTGGCCTATATCCCCTCCGGTTTTTAAACTAAAGTTCTTAATTAGATATTCCTTCTGTTCCTCAGTCCATATCCCCATAACTCCCCCTGATAATAAAAAAAGAGGGAGCAGGTACTACCCTACTCCCCCTCGGTCTAACTATTCAGCTCGGTGTTTGCTCCAGTTCTCCCCTAGTTCCTGGGTTAGCTTGTTTTTCTTTACTTTGTTAGTAGCTATAAAACTACATCCCTTCAGATCCTCAGCCAATGCCTCTACATCTATGGCGGACTCATCAAAATCTACCCCACTAGCTTGTAGAAAAGCATTCAATTTTGCTCTTGCAAAGTTCCCACCATCACTATGCAAATGCAGGTTTGTCATTTGAAACCAATCATATACCTTCCGACCTTCTGATTGGCTCTCGTCTCTCTGCTCTGGTCCCTCCATGACCTCACTCTGCACCTGTAGGGTTATATTCCCATCATCCTTTACTATGCCCTTAGTATCATCACCTACCTCAAGGGTATAGATACCGGTATCAAGGGGACTCCGTTCCTTCGCTTCGCTCAGACCTGAAATTGAAACTGTGCTCATGTAGAACACCTCCGAAAAATTGATATCTCCAAAGGCAACGCCTTTATAAGAGATGTACCAGCAGGGACCTGAACCCTATGTTAGCCCGTGTTATGTTGCTAACTGGTACAAGGTGATCGGTGATCAGATATGCCCACATCGGGAGTCGAACCCGATTCCGGTGCAGGAGGCTGTTTGCTTCCGGTGACAGGGGGTAAGGAGGTAGGTACAACCCCGCACCCGCCATGGGCAAGTAACATTTAACTAGTTACTAAGTCTTTGAAACTTGCGTTCTCTATCTTCCCAGGCCTGTTCCCTCTGCTTTTTGCTGCATAATACTCATGCCGTTTGGTATAGGTTACATACTTCAACTTATCCCCACTCCCCCTTGGTTCCATATAGAAGAACTCATCAAAATAATGTCCTATCACATCTCTTATACCCCCGAGTATGTTTGGTCTTCCTACGAAGGTGTTTCGGATCTCGTCTTTTTCTAGCTTAACTCCCGCGGTGCATATTACATGACAGGATAGGTCCTTTAAGATATCAAGGATCTTCTTTATTCGATTCTGGAGAGCGTTCCAATCATCAAACTCAGGCTTGTCGTTAGTGGGGTCTTTTGGCATCCGGGTACCTCCCGGGCTTCTCATAGCTTCCCATAGGATCATTTCCCCCAACGCTGTAAGGCTATCGATGATGACTGTTTCAGGGGGTTCCTCGAATGGATCTTCCTTGTCTCTTATTTTATTCAACACATCGCAGATGATTTTATATACCTGATCCTCCTTACTTAGTGACAGATACTGGGGTGTTACTCCCATGTGATTCGCTGTGTTCAACCCTCGTTCTGTGTCTATGACGAAAGGTTTTGGTCCGCTCAAAGCAAACATAGTCTTCCCTGCCCCCGGTTCACCGTATAACAACAGTCTTACTGCGGGGTTCTCTTCTTTGTTGTAAATCCCTAGATTCTCTACCCAATCTTTTAACCTCATTCTTTATCTCCTTGTCGAGGTCTACCTTCATCCTCATCAGGGATCAATGGTTCCCATAAATGAAGAAGCTCTTCTGCTATATTTCGAATCTTTTCTATTTCATTCACTTCTTTTGTATACAAAGTCTCCCCCTTCATTATCATAGACTCCGCTTGTGCTATAAAACCCATGATTTGTGCCTTCTGCCAATTCCTATGACCTGCTTGAACTTGTCTCATAGTCCGTGTTCCCATTTAATCCTCTACCTTCCTTGTTCCTTTGTAGGTATACACACCCTTGGTTGTCCTCATGATCCTCCCGGTTTTCCTCAACCTTCCTAACTGCATCAGGATATAAACCTCTCCTCTATCTGGTAGTTTCTGCATCAACGTCCCACTAGTAAAGATCCCTAAGCTTTCTGCTACCCTTTCTACCTCTGCGTCTATTTCATCCATTAGAAGGGTGCTTGATCCTCTACTTGATCCTCTAGGGGTCTGATCTTCCTCAGGTCCTCGAGATCATCCTCTACCCAAGGGTCTCTATCGAAGGTAACTGGTACTCGGTTTGGGTCTACTTTTGTTCTACATATATCCAGGTACTCACATCCGAACTTCGCGCAGGTGCTCCCGTTTCTAGGGAACAACATCTCTCCCGGATATTCATCTAGGTTATCTACCTTTTGGCTTACTTCTAGGATGGTTCCAAAGATCCCTATCTCAAACTGTGCTTGGCTATAGGAGTCTCGGTATATCTCTCCGGGTCTTTCGCACTTCACACTTGGTGCTCTACCTTCTACTTTGCTTGCTCTTCCGTAGATGATATCCGGTATAGCGTCTGTTACATTCCATTCCGGATGCACCTTATTAATAGCCCATATGTAACTAGTCATCTGATCCATGGCATTCACACTCTTAAAGGTCCCGTCTAGACTCCATCCCGTGGTCTTGGTATCAAACACTACATACCTTTTCGTGGCCTTCTCTCTCATCACTCTATCTAGCCTTACTGTGAATATGTAATCTTCATTCGGTCCAAGTTTAATCTCATACGGTTCCTCTACCTCGACTACATCATAGATCCTCTCATCATACTCTCCCCAGGTGGTATGCCAGCTCTTCAAGTATGCCGGTCCAAGGGTTCGGCTTGTAATCAAGTCCTCCTCTTTAAGAAACTCCTCCTCTCTACCTGCTAGCTCCCGTAGGAAGAACTCAATGGTTGCTTCAATGTCTCTTTGCATACTCAGGTAATAGGCTGCAATGGCCTCATGCATCACCCCTCCAAAGATCAAGGCTTTGGCTGTCCGGGTAGGTCTGTATCCTAATACATACTTTAGGAAAAACTTTCTCCCGCAGTCCCGATATGTCCCATAGAAATGACTCCCTGCTGAACTCTCTCTACTAGATGCTGGCATTCCCTACCTCCCGTATCAATGCATCATACAATCCCCACTGCAACGCAAACCCATCCTTCGGAGACACTGGGTCCTTATTTAAGACGTTTAACAAAAACTCCCCTATAACCGCAAAGGCTCTGACACAAGTAGCTGGTGCTACAAAAGGAGTGATCTTTGTAAACCCATACACATTCCAAATGGTTCGGACTAAGGAAGGGTCGTCTTCATCATCCCAATCAACCACTATCTGTGGTATAACCGGCATGGAGCGCAACACTTGGATAGACTTCTCCATGCCTCTATCCTGCATGCTCTTGTAGGAATCTAACGCGATTTCTTTCACAGTGTCTCTCATTAGTTCTTGAATAACTGCCTCACGTTGTGCTAAGGGGATCTCGTTCATGAATTCTCCCAGCTTTTTTGGTTTTTTTTCCACGGTGTTCATAATACTACCTCCGGTTTTGTTGTGTCAAGCGAAACATGCATGTTACTCAGGGATATTATCCATATCTAACAATACAATGATCTTGATAATGATTTCCTTTTTCATCTGGCTCAAGGTTTCGAACTTCTCAATAAATCTACTTGTACTGCTCTCTACCAAGCACTTCCTTGCCCTTGCTCGGTTCTCGATACCCATCAACCCCATCAAGGTCTCTACCTCGCCTCTTTCAAGACAATTTGCGATATCTTGCATCTCTATATCTACATTTACATACATCCCTTACTCCTTGGTGATTTCTACTATGTTCCTTAATCCTCCCCAATCGGAGTGTCCACACTCCAGCGAAACAAGCCTATCTAACTGACTATGTAAGTCTTCCCAGCTAAAGGTTCCTCTTGTAACCCATGTATGCCGGCAGACTTTGCACTCTAACCTCCACCTCCTTCTAACTATCTCCTTCATCGCGTTTATCTAGTTCCTCAGTGATCTCCTCTATTTGCGTCTCGATGAAAGCCCTTGCCCCCTCTACATCCTCTACTATGCTCTCGAATCTATATCCCTCATTACTGATCTCCTCTAACCTGTCTCGTACTAGGTCTAACTTGGCTTCCTGATCCTCTAATGCTCTCTCTATCTTATCCTCTGCCCCTATTGCCACCTCCTTAAGGGCATTGATGATGTATATCAGGTCCGGGTCCACATTCCCCCAATAGATTCTATCTACCCTATCCCTTACTCCCGGGCAGGTGTCTAAGGTGATATCTACTATCCTTTGCTGCTCGTTATAGGTCATTTCCTTTTCCCCTTTTTTGGTAACAAACTTATCAAGGCTATGATAATAACCGCCCCTACTACCCCTACTACCACTGTCACAGATACAACCCCCTCACTACTGACATTACAAACTTCATATCAACCAACGTGATCTCTACCTCCTCTCTTTCCTCTTCTTCTGCTGCTTCTTCTGGCTTATGCATAGCCTTCAAGGTGCTTTCTATTTCCCAGAATCTCCCCTTACCAGTAACAGCAAGCGTTAGCTTGTTTGTAGGCATCCCATGATCCGGGCCTACGACATACGTAACCTCATACACAGCTAATGGATCTCTCATATTTCTTCCTCCCTTATTTCTACGCTATACCTATCATGATCCAAGTTATGTCCTATAGACCACATCCTCCTTCTTGCTTGGTATTCTTCAGCAAAGGGTCCGTGGGTTTTCCCTACCTTGCTACTCCCATCCTGCTCTACTTTTACAATGTCTACATACCACTCCATGATTCCTCCTACTGATGTGCTAATTCTACCTTGAGCTCATTCGCTTCGTTTTCCATAAACTCTATTACCGTCTTTAATACTGTCTCACTCACCTCACCCCCTACAGTACTAAGCATCCCTATTAGGTGTTCATAACTATTCAGATCCTCTATCTGTTCCTCGGTATTATTCATATTATTTTTTAACTTCCGTTAACGATACTAAATGAAGATCGTTTTCAGTGATATAATCATATGAGTACAAGCCATGTTTCACAGGAATTGAGATTCGGTTCGAGTCTCTTTTCCATGTTTTCACCATGCCGTTGACTTTCCACCGTTGACTTGTGCCATTCGCGTTTAAATACGCAGTATGATATAAAATATCACCTACACGTAATTGTTTAGCTTCGTTCAGTGTTATCATTTCTATATCCTATCGTGGAGAAACTCTCTAGGGATGTCCTTGCCTTCGCGCCAATTTTCCAAAATCCCGACTTTCTGTAGTTTTTTAGAGTCGCTCATTTTTGCAGTTATTCCGCAAGCTACGTACGTGCAAAAGAACCAGTAGCCATCCTCTTCGAGTTTGTAGACCGTTCTGTAGGCGTCATCAAATCGATATTTGTCTGTGTTGGTATCCATTAGATACTCCCACTATTTAACATCATCAATGCCGATATTAAAAACAGCATCATGAAATCGTAAAGCATCAAAAGAAATGTTGTCTTCTCTCAATGTTTCAACGATTATTTCATATGTTGCATGAAACCCACGAAAAAAATCATGAGCTTCATCTTCTGCTTCACTTTCTTTTCTCAACTTTCTCAGGCTTGCTGCTAATTTGACGTAATCTCGTTTAGTCATTTCTATATCCTATCGTATCTGTATTTAAAACTCTTACTATTGCAGGACTCACCGATTTCTTAATACATCGTTGGTGTATTAACTTGATCTATAATTATTTGGCATTCAGTAAATTGCCTTTCTTTGCCAGCCTTCCAATACACACCCCCGATACTATCTGATGGGGTATGCACACCAATACTGTTGGATTCTTGTACAAATAAGCCGAAACACGCATATAGGGTAAAATATTTTGTGGGTCTTTTCTTGCTCATTTCCATGATTTGCTTCTTAGCCTTTTCTATGTTACCGTTTAACTCATGCATATAATGCCCTTTTTATAACTATCGTATCAAAATAAAACTCTTACTATTGCAGGCCTTGCCACCTGCACTGTGACTCACCGTTATT